>OAWW01000022.1_pt1 | contig 221555 bp, 165 predicted proteins | sample 1517191 | NCBI WGS metagenome assembly OAWW01 (sample SAMEA2580253, study PRJEB22360) | human gut metagenome | biome: human gut; feature: human-associated habitat; material: faeces | place: Denmark | collected 2008/2010 | reverse complement strand
GGATTGCTTTCTTTCCTCCGCCGGTTGAAAAGGACGGAAGACGTTTACGGTGAGCGTCCGACTTTCACCGAATATATCATGAGTACGCACCCGTCCACCGAAAAACGGATTGTACGGCTGGAGAAACTGCTGTAACCTGCGGTAAAGAATGTGTGCTTATATCATTTTACGGATATTGGTATAGGGAGTACCGGATGCGTATATCTGCTGCATTTCTGTGGAAAAGTCATCGTAATAACAGATGATATGACCACCGACAAGCGCATTGCCAAAAAACTCTTTTTCCGGAAGTATTTTTTTATTGTCCGCCTGCTTTATCAGGTCGTCATACAAGGCACAATACACCTTGTCGGTATCTGCCGGAAAAGCGGTTTCCGGTATGGCTACTGAAAGGATTATCTCCGGGCATTTGCCTGCTTCACTCAGCATGACTATCGTATCCGCACCTAATAATCCGATATAGGAATGCGGATTGCAGGTGAATGTGCGATAACCTTCATTATAAAGTGAAAGGATAATCCGGTAGAGTTCCATACGGATTTTATCTTCCTTGAATTGGTCGTATTTGGTTGTCTTTTCAATGGTACTGCCGGTAATGGCAACGTTCTTGTTGTACATCTTCCTATGATTTTTGAGTAATACCTTGTCCGTAACTTCCTGTTATGTACCAAAAAAAGCACGGAACTTAACAGGTTCTACTCTCCGGTACGACCAAGCACCCATGCAGGAAACGAGTTAAGACCGTGCCATTAGTGTATGACAAGGACTCTGCCCGTTTATTCTCCTGCATTGAATTTGGTCGTTTCGAGAGTAAGAACAAACAGCTAAAAGCTATTCTAATATGTTATCATTCAAAATCTTTAATCTTATAACTTTCTTTTTTGGTTCAACCCTGCAAAAATAGAAAAAAGCCGGGCAACCGCATAGGGATTGCCCGACTTTTTTAAGAGGATGTATTCAAGTGTGGGGTGTGGCAGGTCAGTCCACGGGTTCGCCGCCATAGCGAAGGCGGCAGATGTCCTTGTGGATTTCACACATGATATGCATCTGCATCTGCTTGCTGATATGGCGGCTTTGGGAACGCATGAACAGACGGTTCTCTACCAGACTGCAAAACTTTGTACCTTCCCTGCTCACGATGCAGAGGATTTGATGTTCAAGGAAAAACTCCCTGTCGGTGGAATACTCCACGTTAGGGGACATTTTTATATATTTCATATGCTGATATTTTTAAAGGTTTTACGGTGGCGGTGTGGGTGGGGTCGTCCGGCCCTGCCCTCTGTTCTCTTGGAGGGTGGTGAAAAAGATGTGCCGGATGTTGTCTCCGGCACATGCTTTCTGTTCGGCTTCAGGCGGCTTTTCCGCTTTCGGGCTTCTCCGTTTTCGGGGCGGTGACTTTCTTCTCCGTCTTTTCTGCCGTCTGCTGTTTTTCCGCTTCTTTGGCTGCTTTCTTTTCCGCTTTCTTCATTTCCTTTATCCTTTCTTCCAAACGTTCATGCCGTTTCTGATATTCTTCCTCGTGGGTGGCTTTGGCAAGTCCGTACTGGTCGGGAAAGTGCATGTTTGCGAAGTCTCTTAACAGCTTGGATGCGTTGTTGTCTCCGTGGCCGTTCTCACAAAGGAAGTGGCTGATGAAGTCCCGTTTGATTACCGTCTTTTGTGCGTCCGTCAGTTTGGCAACGATTTTCATCCGCTGTTTCTCGTCCAATGCGAAAGGCTGGTCCTTGATGCCAAAAAGCGAAAAATGCTTCCTTTGCAGTTGGGTAAGCATGGCGAAATAAATCATGCCGTCCTCGTACTGCGTGAACGGACTTTCGGGATAGTCGTTCTCCCGGACAATCTTTTTCGTGTCGGCAACGGTTTTTTCGATAGAAAGCTGTTTGAAACGCTTGTCCCTCTCCTGCAATGTCCCGATAGTGACGGGGGCGGTTTCCTTCCTGTTTATCTCCACGTAGCAGAGTTCGGGTTCCGTCTGCCCTACCTTCACATAGGTCTTTATCCTGCCTTCCTCCTTCATGCGGTCAAGTTCCTCCACCTTTCGGGCATATTCCTCGTTTCTGCGCTCAAAAGTCTCTACCGCTTGTTCGTACTCTTTCGCTTGGGTGAACTGCTCTTTCTTCGGTGCTTCGGGGGCTTTTGGAAATTCCCTTGCCGATACGTTGTAGTCAAGTTCCTTGATTTCATGCCCTTTCTTGTCCAATTTCTGTAGTGCCATATCGTTACGGCTTCCGTAGTAGGGGCGTGCGACAACCAACTTCGGATCGGATTTCAAAAGTTTCTCCGTCTCTTTTGCCACATGGGCGGCATTCTTGGTTTCCAGACATTTGCGGTTTGTGCAGTGTCCGCATCCGTTATGCTCGGCAAAGAGGTTGTAATTGGCTGCGTTGTGTACGCATGCCTTGCATTCCGTCTTGTCGAATTTGTATTGCTCAAGGTCGGTTGTGTAGTATTTCTCAAAATATTTCTTGAACAGATTGAGTGTGTAACCGCTCCAATCGTCCTTGTTGTCTGTCTTGAGGTGGTTCTCGTAAACGTCCTTTTGGATATTTGCTTCATAGGTGCTTATCTCTTCGGCTACGCTGATAGTAATTGTTTCATTGTCTAACAGTTCACCGATAGGCGCATAGAGTTCGTTCAGTTTCAATCGGGTATAGATATACTTCTCGCTCCGTCCAAAACGTCCTGCCAAAGAATAAATATCATACCGCCCCTTTTCAAGCAGGCGTTTGAATGCTTTCGCTTCTTCGGTGGGGCGTACTTCCTCACGCTGCAAATTTTCACTCAGTGACATATCTTCCGCTTCATCATCTGTTATATTATTATAGATAGTTGCCTTTATCGTCTTTGCTCCTGCAAGCAGTGAGGCACGATAACGGCGTTCTCCGTATATGATTTCATAACCGCCTCCCGTGTGTGGGCGTACCGCAATGGCTTGCAAAACGCCCACTTCCCGAATGCTTTCCGCAAGTTCCTGCAATGATGCGTCATTGAATGTCTTGCGGTGGTTGTCCGTGCTTGGTTGTACGGTGGTGATGTCAAGGTCTGTTTCGGCTGTGGCCGTTGCAAGCGGTGTCTTGAACGTGACTTGCTGCGGTGTTTCTTCCGTAACGGTGGGAACGGTTGCCGTTTCGAGGGGGGCCGTCACTTCGGTAGCCGTGGGCACGTCCTGCGGTGTGAGTAACATTATCGGCTTCGGGATAACTGCCAAAGCAGTTACTTTTACTGCATTTTCTTTCTCTGATTTCTGTGCGCTGTTCTTCTGTACTTTTTTGTTCGTCTTCATAATGGTAAGTTTTTAAATGTTGATAATTAATTGAATAGTTTTCCGTCTGAAAGGTATTCCCAACCGTTGGCGTTGCTTTCTTCCGTGAAGTATTCCAAAGTCTGGGTGCTCTCCATATCATCCCGACAAGCACGGAAAAAGCTGTCGAGACATTCGTTCATAAGGTTATCAAACGTGACATTCCCGGTGGGGGATTTCAAGAACTTATAAATCGGATCAAGAATATCGTTATCTATATAATAGCCCGTAAGGGGACAACAAATATCTACAAATATCCTGCTTTTTCGTCCTTTCGTCCCTTTCCAAAAATATTTTGGCGTGTATAGGTCGTTCCAATGATGGTTTATCAGATAGGCCATCAACCGCCAACCGCTTACCCCGTCTATGCAGTCTTCCTGCTTACTGCGGTAGTCATAGCTGTAATTGCATGCGTCATATCTCCAATTACGGCATACGATACCGAAGCGTTCGCAAAAGGCATCAAGGGTTTGACGGTTCTCGTACGTCCAACCGTAAAAATATCGGTTACACAACCATTCGGTGTGTGCTTTCTCTTTGGCTTCCTCGGATAACTCGGTTATCCGATAGAGGGTGTATGTTCTTGTTTCTGTTCTCATGTCGTTACTTTTTTATGGGTTCATTGATAGGTGGGCGGATTGCTCCGCCCTGCCGTTCATGCTGTCATACATGGATGCACGTGGCGAGTGCTTCCCTTACTTTCAGCTCCTGCTTCTTGGAATATATCCACCCTGCACGCCTTTCGCCCTTATAAGTGAGGTTTGCACGGAACAGACCGTTCAAGTTTTTCAGAACGTCCTTTATCGGCTTGGTGTCACCGAATACGGCAATCGCCTTTTCGCTGTATTCCACGATTTCAAGACTGAGGGTTGAAAGGTCTGCGGTTGCTGTGGATTGTTCCGCCGTATCGCTGTCTGTCTGCGGTGCTTTCATGCAAAGGTTGGCTTCATCCCCTGCGGTGTGCGCATACCGTTCTATGAACTTTTCAAGGTCGTAGATAGGCTCTTTCTCAATCGTCCAACCGCTGTACTTGTTCCTGCCCAAATACATGCCGTCCCCCATGCTGTAATTTTCACGGTGTTCGTAATCCGCGTTATATTCTGCCAAATAGGCCGTTTCCTCAAAATTGGCGGCATGCTTGCGCATTTCTGAAAAGAGGTTGCGTGTATGTTTGGAAAAGCCTAAGATGACGGTTCTTACTATACTATAGTCGTAATAGTCCGTATAGCTATCGCACTCGCTTACCCGTAACGTGCCGATAATGGCCGCCTTTGCATCCGTCGGGACAAGGGGGCGCAAACGTTCCGCACCGATTTTGGCGATACGGTCGTATTCCTCTCTTACTTCCTTCGCTTTCTTTTCTTCTTCGGCTTTCTTCTCTTTTGCCTTGGTGAGTAAAGCGGCTGTTTCCAACGGATCTAAAAACCTGGGGTTCGCATCATCGTAATAGACGCCTATTCCGAATTTCTCTGATAATGGCCGGATAAGGTCGGAAGTGTGAAACTCGTGTGTTCGCAAATTGACAAGATGATAGGTTATTCCCCACTTGTCACGGGTTACTTCATACACAACATAGTTGTCATAGCTGTAGCCTTCCAATACTACCACTTGATTGACTGAAACGGTCTGAACGCTTCTGTCGTAACTTTTGTTAGCTCCCAATAAATGTACTTTAGTCATAATGATTTAATTTAAAAATGATTAATATTCTGTCGTATCACGCAAAGAACAAGGATGAGAAGAGCGAGCACGCAAAGGGAAAGGAAAGCGGAAAGGATGCGCCACACGGCACGGATGAGGAAAAACACCACCGCCAAAACTGCCAACATGGGCAACCCACCGCCCAAGCCAACCACTACACCACCGACAAAGGCACACACGAAACGTACTGCCACATAGACCATGAAACCGACCGACAACCACTTCACCAAATTTTTAATGCCGGTTGGAGCGAAGCCGAAGCCTCGTTTCAAATCTTGTTGTATTTCAGTTCTCTTTTTCATAACATTGACTTTTTTTTTATGCCTTGTCGGTGGCCTCACCTTGCTCGTTTCAGGGGGCAGATACGGACGGGGAGAAAATATGCAAGGCTTTTGGTGAAAAATTTTCAACCGCCCCGCTGGACGGATTGAAAAATTTTCGCCAAAACCCGTAGGGCGCGAAGCGGGCTTGCAGATTTTTAGGGGCCTCGTTCGTAGCTTCGCACCCTGAACCACGCAAGGTGAAGTTACTGACAGGGTAATAAAAATGAGGAAATGGCTATATGGGAAAAAGAGAACTGAAATACGGCAAGATTTAAGAGGTATTGCTTGATGGCTTTAGATTATTATGTTACATCTATTAAAATCAAAAACAGTTAGGATTTTTGTAGAAATACATATTAGGTACTGAATTTATTACATCCTCTTTTGACTTACAATATTTTCAGAAGCACGTTTCTTGAATAGTTTTATTGATAATGACTTGTAACTAATTTGTATAAAATACAATATTAAAAAGCTACAGTTTTATCACTAAATATAAAAGTATTTTTTGGTAAAAGAAGAAAAGAGTTATTTTAAATAAGGAATTATACTGCCATATTTGGGTAAAAAAAGAGTCATATCATTCTTCAATTATAAAGTTTGATATGGCTCTTTTTATTAATTGGTTGCAACTTATAATTCTTTAGAATTGGTGCCTTAGTTTTGATATATTCATTGATTTATAGACTTATTCAAACTGTTGATAAAAATTTAATCCGTCTTTGAATGCTTTACCGACAATCTCTCCAAGTACGCGATACGAACGCGATACTGAATCGAATGAAATCGGTTGCAATTTCCCAAAATCCACCTTGCCTTGTGTATCCAATATGGAATCGTCAGCCTGTACGTTGATGACCTCACCTACAACGTGCATTTCTCCCAATGCTTCCTGCATTTCAACGACTTTACATTCAAGCGTCAGAGGATATTCGTCTATGATAGGCGCATCGACGAATTCGCTACGGATAATGTGAACTCCGGCTTTCTCTATTTTATTCACCTTGCACCCCGATACAAGACCAAAGTAGTCAGACAACACCAATGTATCAACGGTGGAGATACTCAACGTGAATGCCTTTGTGTGCTTCAGGTTTTCGGTGGTTTTATGATTCAGCGAGAGGTTCAATGCAACATGATGATAACCGCATTGACCGCCCCATGCTACATTCATGGCATTGGGCGTACCTTGTTCGTTATAAGTTGCCACAATCAGTACGGGCAACGGAGCGACTACGGGTGTATTTCCTAAATTTTTTTTCATCGCATTACCTCCATCCCATAAACATACGAGCTGTTTCCGCATCGTGATGATCGAAGAAAAGACTTTTGCCCGTATCGAGCGTGACGATGGCAGTCATGTCCTCGTCGGAGAGCGAAAAGTCGAATATGTCGATATTCTGCTGCATCCGTTCGATATGTGTCGATTTGGGGATGATGATTACACCACGCTGAATAAGCCAACGTAAGGCTACTTGTGCCATGCTCTTACCGTACTTGTGTCCTATTCCGGCAAGTAACGGATTCGTGAAAAAACTGTTCCGCCCTTCGGCAAACGGAGCCCATGACATGGTATGTGTACCGAACTCCTCCATGATTTTTTGCGCTTCAATCTGCTGGTCGAAGACATGTGTCTCGACTTGATTGACTGCCGGAACAATCTCCATATTGCTGGCAATGTCAATGAAGTGATCGGGATAGAAATTGCTTACCCCGATAGCACGGAGTTTACCTTCCTTATATGCTTCCTCCAACGCCCGGTATGCACCGTAACGGTCGCAGAAGGGCTGGTGCAGAAGCATCAGGTCGATGTAATCCGTCTGTAACTTGCGCAGGCTCTCGTTTATGGAATCCTTCGCTTTTTCGTAGCCATAGTTGGAAATCCACACTTTCGAGACAAGAAAAATCTCTTTGCGGTCGATACCGCTTTTTTGCACAGCATTTCCTACACCCTCTTCGTTGTGATAGGCTTGTGCCGTGTCGATCATCCGATAGCCGACTTTCAGGGCATCGCTTACGCAGCGTTCGCACTCGGCAGGCGAAATCTGATAGACGCCGTAGCCCATCTGGGGCATTTCGACGCCGTTGTTTAATGTTACTTTATTCATTGAAATATCCATTTTTTAATTTCTTCTGATTTAGCAGGCAGACGAAGCCCCTTTCTGATTTTCAAAGCAGGATAACCTTTCTTTAGCGTGGCATCGGCTTCCGACATAGGGCTTTCGTAAGATGTGCAGAAAGGAAATATCACCTTGCCTTTCAGTTGTTCACCGTAATTGTCGAGAAAAGTACGGATCACAGCCGGTTCTTCGTGCCACCAAATGGGGAAACCGACAAATACCGTATCAACCTTTGCGAAGTCGATGTCGATCGGTTTAATAGCCGGTCGAAGCGACTGATTGAGGTGTTCCTGTGTGCAACGGGATTGCTCGTTTACCCAATTGACATCTTCCGACGAATAGGGCTGTTCCGGTAAAAGCCTTATCATTCCGGCTCCCGTCACTTCAGCAATTTTCTTGGCTGCAAGTTCGGTGTTGCCGGAATGTGTGAAATATACGATTACCGATTTCATGTTATTATCAGTTTTTGTTTGAGCTTGTACTGTACTGCTGCATGACATAGTTATAATTGCTGCCATTGCAATGATATATTTAAGTATGTGCATAACTTTACGATTATATATTACTTAATTACTCCAATCTCTTTAAGCCATAATGAAATGTTCTGTTCATTGATTCTTCCGCTTGTCAATCCTTCGCCTGTCAGGTGGTCGGCATCGGGAGTGAGTTCTACGATACGTGCTAGCGTTTCGTCACGGTAGGTCGAAGCATAGGTACAGAATGGAACGACGGTCTTTCCCTTGAAATCATAGCTTTCGGCAAAGGTACAAATAATCATCGGAGTCGTCCACCACCATACGGGGCAACCGATGAACACGGTATCATATTGTTCCCAGTTCTTCACTTCATCGGCGATGGTGGGACGGGCGTTATTATTCTTTTCTTCCTGAGCCACCTCCGTGCATTCGGTGTAGTCGGTAGGATAAGGTACTACCGGCTCAATACGGAAGATGTTTGCTCCTGTCTGACGGACGATTTCCTGTGCCATGCATTGGGTTGTGCCGCCCCAACTGAAATAGGCAACCAGAATCTTGCTGTCACCGCTCGGAGTATCGGGATCATCGCCCGGTTCTTCAGGATTTTCCGGTTCATCGGGATTTTCGGGAGTGCCGTCCTCCCCATCATCGGGCGTTTCAGGAGTTTCGATTCCGGGCGTTTCGGGTTCAAGGTCTTCATCGGGTGAACAAGCACCGAATGTCACGACAGCCGCAGCCATCATCAGATAAATCAAATACTTTTTCATACTTACATTATTTAATTGTTGATTGTTTACGTGTCAATCCGGGTGCAAAGTTAGATACGTCCGTTCATACCGATGGAACAAAAAATACGGCTCGAATTACCATTTTTTCGGAAAATGATTCTGAACCTTAATCGCTTCGGTATCGGATGGATGCAAAAACCGAAATAAGTGTAGTTTCAACCGAATTTCTTGTAAAGCCTACCCCATAGCTTCTCTTTACCTTTGCAATGTCGAAATAAACTGCAAGCCGAGTGCAGAGGCTCAAACTTGTTTGAAGACTATGCCGAGGCACAGTGTTTATTGTATGCGAAGCGTAAACAAAGACAATGTACTATTAAAACAGATAATGAAATGAAAAAGAAAATCTTTACCGGACTCGTGGTGCTGGCTTCAATGATATGCAGCACCTCTTTCGCGCAGGATATTTATAAGACTGCCGCCAACGTACCGATGGTACAACTGAATAATGGAATCCTGATGCCGCAATTCGGACTGGGAACGTTCCTCCAGCCCTCCGACGAAGTGTGCGAACAATCGTGTCTGACGGCATTGAAGGCAGGTTACCGTCACATCGACACCGCCCATGCCTATAACGACGAAGCGGGCGTAGGACGTGCCGTGAAAGCGAGCGGCATTCCACGTGAGGAGATATGGATTACCAGCAAGCTCTGGCCGACTGAATACGGTGAAGGCAAGACGCTGAAAGCCATTGACGAGATGCTGGAGCGTATGCAGTTGGGTTACATCGACCTGCTCTATGTACACCAACCTGTCGGTGACTTTGTCGGCGCATGGAGAGATATGGAAAAAGCCGTGGCGATGGGCAAAGTGCGGGCATTAGGCATCAGCAATTTCGATGCGAGTGACGAGGTGTTCAATAAGATTATGACCGAATCGCGTGTAAAACCTGCCGTGCTTCAAATCGAATGTCACCCTTACGCACAACGGCTGGCCATGCGCGAGAAGGTAAAACCTTACGGCATACACGTCACCTGCTGGTTCCCGTTGGGCGGTGCGATGAGCAACGGCGCACTGTTCAAAGATCCGGCCATTATCGCCATTGCCGAAGCGCACGGCAAGACACCGGCGCAAGTCATTCTCCGTTGGCATATGCAAGAGGGATTTTCCGCCATCCCCGGCGCATCGAATCCCGACTACATCAAGGAGAATATACAGATTTTCGACTTTGAACTGACCGATGAGGAGATGGCGCAGATGCGTTCGCTTAACAAAGAGGAGCGTTTCTTTAATATGTCGCTCGAAGAAAAAGAACGGGCTTATCTCGGCAATATGCAAATTCCTGTAAATAAATAAGCAATATGGAATACAGAATATTAGGATTAAGTGGATTGCGAGTCTCCGCAGTGGGCTTGGGGTGCATGGGTATGAGCCACGCTTACGGTGCGCCTGCCGACAGACGCGAAATGACGGAACTTCTCGGTGATGCCGTGGATATGGGCTATACTTTTTTCGACACCGCAGAAATCTATGGTACTACCGACCGTCCGCATGATAACGAGGAGCTGTTGGGGAAAGCCCTGCGTCCCTACCGTGACCATATCGTCATTGCTACAAAATTCGGCTTGACTTTTGACACACCCGAAGCGGCAGGCCCTCACGCCCTGATACCCGATGCACGCCCCGAAACCATCCGTCATTCGGTGGAAGAATCGCTTCGCCGTCTGCGAACCGACCGCATCGATCTTTATTATCAGCACCGCATCGATCCGAATATCGAACCGGAAGCGGTAGCGGAGGTCATGGCAGATCTTATCCGTGAGGGTAAAATCCTGCATTGGGGTATCTCGGAAACAACGGAAGAGTACCTGTGCCGTGCCCACCGTGTCTGCCCGGTAACGGCCATACAAAACCGTTTCTCGATGATGGCACGCTGGCACGAGCCGCTACTGCCCGTTGTCGAAGAACTCGGCATCGGTTTCGTGGCACATTCGCCGCTTGCCAACGGCCTGCTGACCAACCGTTATACAGCCGACACGTCTTTTGACCCTGAGACCGACTACCGTGCGTCGATGCCGCAGTACCGGCCGGAGAGTTTCGAGAAGAACCGTGCGCTTTTTTCCCTCCTTGAACAACTGGCGGACGAATACCGTGCTACCGCCTCGCAAATCTCACTGGCGTGGATGATGAACAAGCGTCCTGCCATCATCCCCATTCCCGGAACACGCCACTTGTGCCGGCTGAAAGAGAACATAGGTGCGGCGGACATCCACCTGACTGACGAGGAGGTAAAGGCAATTGACACGGCTCTTGATGCAATGGAGATGAGCGAAGTATTCGGAGGATCAACTATAAAGAAGTAGCGTATGAAACCGAAAATAATATGCCACATCATGAGCTCCGTCGATGGACGACTGATCGACGGGCGCTGGACTGCTCCCTACGAAGCAGAGCGCGGCGATCTCTTGAAAGTCTATGCTGCCATCGGTCGTGAACTGAATACGGATGCGTGGATGTTCGGGAAAAATACAGTCCGCGCTATATTTACTTACCGATTCGGTATTGCAGGGCATACCATATCATCCGATGAGCCTGCCGTATTCATCGGCGAACGCCATTCGGAACGCATGTTTATCGTTGCCGACCCGGAAGGCGACATCTATTTTACTTCCCCAACTTTGAGAGGGGACAATATGCTCGTCGTCGTGGGACGGAATGTAACAGAAGAGTACCTTGCCCATCTGCGTGAAATACATATTTCATATGTTATCGTCAGCGATGCGACCAATCTTCGGGAAGGACTTGAGGCTGTCGGTCGTGAGTTCGGCATCCGTCGCGTATCGGTACAGGGTGGCGGTATCCTCAATGGCGCACTGCTTGCCGAAGGGTTGATAGACGAATTGAGTCTGGTTGTCTATCCCGGTATCGACGGGCTTTCGGGTGTTCCCTCCATCTTCGAGTATATGGGTGATACAACTGAATATCCGTCCCAAGGACAACGCCTCCAACTGCTTTCCGCTTCGCGGCGGGAACACGGCGTGATGTGGATGCGATATGAATTTCATAAGGATTGACACAATGAAAAAGATGATGTTACAAACCATACTGCTTTGCTGTCTGTGTTTGGTTTCCTGCTCGGACAGTGAAGAAAACCGACCGGCCTTACCGCCGGATCAGGAGCAGGAAGAGCCGGAAACTCCCGATCGGCCACACGACTATACGGGGCTGATGAACAAGACCAATTCCGTTCCTGTCAATTACGAGCAGGAGGCGGAACAACGGGGAGAAGTGGTGCGCATTGACTACGACACGCACGATTATGCCGAAGGCACGGGCGTAGCACGTACCAATACGGCATACGTCTATCTGCCTTACGGCTACGATGAGCATACAGACCAACGCTACAACGTGGTTTACTTCGTACACGGACATTATGGCACGGCGGCAACCACGTTTGAAGCGGAGAACGGTCTGGTGCGTAAGCTGCTCGACCATATGACGGAAAACGGAGATATGTCTCCCACCATCGTCGTGTCGCCCAGTTACAACTACGGTAATCCGACACCGAACTATGTCGATGCCGATCCGTATTGTGAAGCTCTGCCACAAGAACTTGTAAACGACCTTATCCCCATAGTGGAAAGCCGTTACCGCACATACACCGAAAGTACGGACGCCGCAGGTTTAGAATCCTCGCGCGAGCATCGTGCCATAGGCGGCTTCTCGATGGGGGCTGTAACGACGTGGTACGCGTTAGAGCATACGCTGGACTATTTCAAATTCTTCATGCCCGTCAGTGCCGATTGCTGGTCGCTGGGAGCATTTGCAGGTATGAATCGCCCGACGGAAACGGCAGAGTACCTTGCAGGCATCATTCGTCAATCTCCACATGTTGGTACGGGCTTTTATATCTGGGCGGCAAGCGGAACGGACGATTCGGCCTATCGTGAAACATTGGTACAGGTCGAGGCAATGGCACGGCTTACGGATGTATTTCCGCTCTCCAACCTCACCTTCCACGAAAAAGACGGCGCACGGCATGAGTTTCGACCTATGGCGGAATACCTCTATAATGCACTGCCGTTCTTTTTCCCGAACGGACAGAATACTTACAAGCATCTGACTACTGCCAGCACCGTAAAAGACGTGATAGAACATGAAGCATTCGCCGGATTCGGACAGTTCATTCTGCCTGCCGAACGCAGGTATGACGACAATATGCCGCTTGCGAATGTGGCAAGCCTGCTACCATACCACAACTATGTGACGGGAGAGCGTGCCGTGGAAACCATCAACACGATGATCGACTATGTTCAGGACGGGAACCGCCTCTTTTATGACATCTATTCCAATGAAGACAAACGGGCGGATGCACACAAGAACAATACGGGACTGTTTTTCTTTCGTGGAGAGCCGGGCAAACCGTTCGCCATCGTTTGCCCCGGCGGTGGTTTTTCCTATGTCGGTGCTATCCACGAGGGATTTCCGCTTGCCATTGCATTGAGCAAGATGGGTTATAACGCCTTTTCCATCCAGTATCGGACAGGCAGTGCGCAAGTAGCGTGCGAAGACCTCGCGCAAGCCATCGACTTCATTATGCGGCATGCAGAGGAGTTGCAGGTATCGACCGATGATTACTCCCTGTGGGGAGGTTCAGCGGGTGCGCGTATGGCGGCTTACCTCGGTTCTTACTCTACGCAAGGGTTCATCGAAGCAACACACGAGCGTCCGGCGACGGTCATAATGGGATATACGGGACATTCGGAATATACTCCGGACGATCCGCCTACCTATGTGATAATCGGTGAGGACGATGCCATCGCCAGCCCTTCAACCATGCGCCGACGGGTGAAAAACCTTCAGGCATTGGGCATAGATACCGAATTTCATCTGCTTCCCGACCTGCGCCACGGGTTCGGATTGGGCAGGGGTACGACTGCCGACGGCTGGCACGAAGATGCCGTCCGTTTCTGGGAGAAATACATTTCCCGTAAAAATGGTACTTCTTACCGTAAATAACATAAGAACAGTATCTTGTCTTCACCGTATTTTTGCAATAAAATATTGAGAAACAATGAAAAAGACAATTACGACCGTATTGTGTGCGACAATGGCTGTATGCAATACATTAAATGCACAGGAGAATATGGAAATGAAAGAGAAAATGCCGTTCGCTTATGTGGACGCTAAAACAATCAAAAGTCACAATGACAATCCGTTCGGATTGGTCTATGCCGACGCTATCGTGGAAAACAAAGAGGGAGGAGTAAACATTCATCCCATTGCTTACGACTTGAACGGGCTGAAAATCTCTGCCAATGTTTATACCCCGGCAGGGTATGATGCCGCGAAAAGCTATCCGGCTCTTGTTGTCGCCCACCCAAACGGAGGGGTAAAGGAGCAGGTTGCCGGGCTGTATAGCCAGCGTATGGCCGAGGCAGGCTATATCTGCCTCGCCTTCGATGCAGCCTATCAAGGAGCCAGCGAGGGAGAGCCGCGCAACACGGACAAACCCGCTTATCGTGTAGAGGACATTCGCCGTGCCGCCGATATTTTGGCGCAGTATCCGGGTGTGGATGCAAATCGCATCGGTATTCTCGGCATCTGTGGCGGAGGCGGTTATACACTGAAAGCAGCACAGACCGACAAACGCTTCAAGGCGGTGGCTACATTGAGCATGTTCAACACGGGACTTGTGCGCCGCAACGGTTTCCTCGATTCGCAAACCAACGAAGTGCAGGAGCGTCTTGCCGATGCCTGTGCAGCCCGTCAGAAAGAAGCTGAGGGCGGAGAACCGGAATATGTAGGCGACATGAGCGGCGTGACACCTGAGCAGGCGGCAAAACTGCCGTTCGACCTCTATCGTGACGGTTACGGATACTATCTCCAGAGCCATGCACATCCCAACTCCACCTTCCGTTACACCAAGAGCAGCCTTGTGGAACTTATGGCTTTCGACGCGAGCGAGGGTATGTATCTTATCAATCAACCGTTGCTGATGATTGCAGGAAGCATTGCCGACACGTTTTATATGACCGAACAATGTTACAGCAAAGCGACCGGAACGCAGAACAAGGAACTGTTCCTTATCCCCGGTGCGACACACATCAAAACTTACTATGTACCGGAATACGTGGAACAAGCGACAAGCAAGCTGACGGAATTTTTCGGGAAGAACTTATAACCCAAAACGAAAATGGCTTGCACAAGTAGGATGAAACTTTTAAAGTATCGAAAGAATGTAAATGATATAATCTTGGGATTTATCAAATAATAAAAGAATCAAAATGAAAGCTATCTATTTATCAAAGCTCATAGCAGTATCCACCTTGCTGTTTGCCATGACTTTCCTGTCTTCATGTAAAGATTCGGAAAACAGCATAGAAGAACCGGGTACAGAAATCGACGGTGGAGAGAACGAGAACCCTGCCGGTAATTTCGACCATCAAGTGACCCAGCCTGCACCTGGCGGAAACACTTCCGATGGAGGACCGCAGGCGATATCTAATATAACGCCGGTTTCCGGTGTTCCGCTTGTAAGGCTCAACAATGGTGTCATGATGCCTCGTTTCGGACTGGGTACCCAAGTGCAGAATATGGAAGGTGCGAACCAACGGCAGCAGCTTAACGAGACAGTTCGTGGCATGATCATCTCGGCACTCCAGTCAGGTTATCGTCATTTGGACGATGCCATGTTCTATTATAATGAACGTGGAGCAGGCTGGGGAATAAAGGAAAGTGGCATTCCTCGGGAAGAAATATGGGTGACAAGCAAAATATCCGGAGACTTGGCAGATGCGCAAAATGCGTTTGAAGGAATGCTTGATCGGTTACAAGTCGATTACATAGACCTTGTATATATTCATCACCCCGCCGGCACTTTGGAAGATATACTCGCATGTTGGCGTGTGATGGAAAATGAGTATAAGGCAGGCAGAATACGTGCACTTGGTATCAGTAATTTTGACAACCGCATGGAGGCGTTCAATTATATCATGCAAAATGCGGAAATCAAACCGCAAGTGGCACAGATAGAGTGTCATCCGCTTGCCCAAAGAAAGGAAGCCAGACAACTCTATGCTGACAACTATGACATTCAGGTGGAGTGTTGGTATCCGCTAAACCACAACAGAGGTGACGTTAATAATGCTACACTCCGACAGATTGCCACTGCGCACGGAAAATCGGTCTATCAGATTATTCTCCGCTGGCACATGCAGGAAGGGCTTTGTCCTGTTCCCGGCTCAACCAACCCAGATCACATTCTCGAAAACATCAGCATTTTCGACTTTGAGCTGTCCGATGAGGAAATGTCGGTTATCCATGCCATTGACCTTGGCGATGCGGGAAGGTCGTTCAATATATCCTACGGTAACGGGAATTTCGGAAATTTTCAGGATTATACCTATGACCATACCTACACGCCTACAGCCATCAAATCTGTCCAAATATGAAAAAGACAATTATCTATATGGTCTTAAGCCTCCTTGCGGGGGCTTTGACCTCTTGCGGCGACAAGCAAAGCGGTGAAAACGCGGAGCGATACCACATCAACTTTTCGGAAACGACAACCGTACAGAAAGAGAACAAATACGTGTTGATTATCTCCGGAAGCCCCCGCAAGGGAGGCAATACCGATTTACTTTGCGACGCCTTCGCCCGTGGTGCGGAAGAGGTTGGCGGACGGGTGGAGAAAATCTTTCTCGCCGACTACCGTATCGACTATTTCTCCGAAGCGGACGAGCAGCGCGTGGGCAATCGCGCCAATGAAGCCGAAGACGACGTACCTGTGCTGGTCGATAAGATGGTACGGGCAGACGTTATCGTGCTGGCAAGTCCGGTCTATTACATGAATATCACGGGACAATTCAAAACTTTTATCGCCCGGACTTTCGGGCGTTACCGCGAGATGAAGGACAAGGAGTTTTTCTATCTCACCGCTTGTGCCGACCCGGAAGAAAGCACGGCGGATTGGGCGATCAACGGCTTTCGCGGTTTTGTTATGTGCCTGCCCAATCCTACGGAACGCGGCATGGTAAAAGCCATCGGTATGGGACGCAAAGGTGCTGTCAAGGGTAGCCGATATGAAGATGAAGCTTATAATCTCGGTAAACACATTTGATTATGAAACAGAATATATTTCTCTATGCAGTTTTGTCGCTGTTTACAGTTACCACAGCAACAGGATGTGACGAACGCTCGGACAACCCCATGCCCGATAATGCTATTCGCGTCGAAACAGCCGTAGTGACGGCAATAACCTCTGACAATGCCATTTCAGGCGGTCGTATTATCGGCGAAACGCAAGCGGTAAAGGAGTTCGGCATCTGTTGGGCGACAACCGACAATCCGACCGTTTCCGATAACCACAATGTAGGAGCCGGGGATGCAAGCTCATTTGCCTGCTATGCAATAGGGCTTTCGGCAAATACGACCTATTTTGTCCGGGCTTATGCCACGACTTCTGCCGGAACGGTTTACGGTCAGTCCCGCCAATTTACGACACTTGCCGATTCGGATGACGATACGCCGCCTGCCGGTGGGGATGACGAGCAGAATTCGTTGGCTTCGACTATCTATCTGTGGCCGGAAGGCAATATGGCGAAGATTACGAACTACACGGGCAGTCAAGGCTCTTATCAAGACCCGCCATCGTTCCGCCCTTATATGAATTATTTCCCGGTTGCGGAAGGCACGACGGTAAAGGGTGCTGTTCTCGTATGCGCAGGCGGTGCGTTTCAGTTCCGCAGCGACCAGATGGAAGGTACTCCGGTCGCACAATGGTTTGCCCGTCACGGTTATCAGGCTTTTGTCGTAAACTATCGTGTACGCCCCTATACGATGGAGGAAGGAAGCCTCGACTTGGCTCGTGCTATCCGTTTTGTCCGCCGGCACGCTGCCGATTACGGGATAAACCCGAACGACATAGCCTCCGTAGGATTCTCTGCCGGAGGTATTCTTTGTGGCGATGAAGCTCTCAATTTCGATGAATTGATAAATGGTACGGCACTCACTTCCGACTATCGCCCCGATGCGCTTGACGAGGTATCTGCCAATGTCTGTACCATTGGAATGATCTACGCCTTTTATGGCCGGTTGAGTGTTGCATCAACCGATGTGGAAAAATTCAAGTCATCTAAAATTCCTCCTACATTTTTTGCTTATGGGACACGGGACCCGTTCTATCGCCAGTTCCAAGCATGTGCCAACGCCGTGCGTGAAGCTGGTGTAGAGATAGAAGAACACGAATACGAAGGTATGCCGCACGGATTCGGATACACCCACGAAGAATGGATGATTAGCTTCGACCGCTGGATGACCGAAATAATGTCCAACAATTAAATAACAGAAAATATGAAAACAAAACTTATAGCCTTACTTGCCGTCCTGCTATTCAGTGCGGGTGCAAATGCACAAAACGCTCCGGTCAATGGACAACAGGTAAAGAAAATTCTTATTGCCTACTTCAGTTGGGGAGGTAATACGCAACATGTCGCGGAACATATAGCCGCACTCACGGGTGGTACGCTTTTCCGTATCGAGCCGGAGAAGCCTTATCCCATCGAGTACACACCTTGCACCGAAGTTGCAAAGGCCGAAAAAGAAGCCGATGCCCGCCCCGCCATCAAAAAGAAAGTCGAAGATTGGGAGCAATATGATACGATATTCATTGGCTGTCCCGTATGGTGGTGGACAGCTCCGATGATTATCAACACCTTTACGGAGGGCTATGATTTCAAAGGTAAAACGGTAATACCGTTCTGTACTTACGCTTCGACTTATCGGGACGAAACCTTGGCACGGATTGTAGAGCTGACACCGGCTGCCGAACATCTGAAAGGATTCGGTGCAGTAAGCAAGAACACGAAAGGCATCGAGGGATGGTTGAAAGAAATTAAGATATTGAAATAATTGAAGACAGCAGAGTATGAAAAAGATATTTTATGCAATGGTCTTATTGTCTGTTACAGTCTGCTTTGTAGCTGCCTGTTCGGATGATGAGCCGAATAATGATGGCGGCAATACGGACATTGAGGAGGTTGTGCCGGGAACGAATCATAAGATTCTTGTCGCCTATTTTTCCGAACCGCTTCCGGACGGGGTTGATGCCGTAACCTCGGCAAGCCGTGTCATTGTGGACGGTGATCTCTACGGCAGCGTTCAGTATGTGGCTACCGTAATTCGAGAAGCAACGGGTAGTGATATGGTACGCATACAGACGGCACAGCCTTATCCCGGCAACTTCGATGATTTGGCGGATCAGGCGGATAATGAACGCCAAAATGATATTCACCCTGTACTTGCTACGGAGATAGACAATTTCGATGATTATGATGTGGTCTTCGTGGGTTATCCGATCTGGTGGTATCAGATGCCGATGGCAATGTATTCTTTCTTCGACAAATTCGACTGCAACGGGAAGACGGTCATTCCTTTCTCCACGCATGGCGGAAGCGGATGGTCGGGAACTTTGGAGGACATCAGAGGATTAGTACCGAACGCCACGATGGTTGGCGGTTATAGTATTTCACGCAACAACACGGCGACTTCAAGAAGTGGTATATTGAACTGGTTGCGGGAAATCGGTATGACAGAATAATAATGTATAATAATAAATAGAAACATATGAAACATAGACTGTTGTTCTTATCCTGTCTGTCGGTGATATTGGTTGCACTGACTGGCTGCTCGAAAGATGAAGGCTCCGACACTCCATTATATCAGTATGATTCAATCGAATACGATGCAAATCGCAAAATCCTTATTACCTATTTCAGTTGGGGTGGCAATACGCAACATTTGGCAGAGGAGATTGCGAATATGACCAGCGGTACGCTGTTCCGTATCGAAACCGTCAATCCCTATCCTACGGATTACAACGAGTGTACGGAGGTAGCCCGTGAGGAACTGGATAACGGTGTTCGTCCTGAATTGAGTAGTACGGTGGATAATCTCGACGACTACGATGTGGTATTCGTAGGTTGCCCCGTCTGGTGGCATACTGCACCGATGGCCGTGTGGTCGTTTCTCGAAAGTTCGGAATATGATTTTTCGGACAAGATTATCGTCCCGTTCTGTACTTACGCATCGACTTATAGGGAGGAAACACTTGCCAAAATCGTGGAGCTTACCCCCGGTTCCAGACATTTGCAGGGATTCGGAACGACCGGAAGAAATACAGGCGGAATGGAGAGTTGGTTGCGAACGATTCATATCATACGATAACCCGTTGTCAATACTGTTAAAAACGGTAAAACTTGCAGTCGTTGTCGGTGCGATTGCAAGTTTATTTCGTATTTATGATTATTTTTGCATTTAAGGAACTAAAAGATATGGCATGGAATATCAGAAAGATATAATCGTTGCCGACAGGCTCGGCATTGTGAGTACAGATTCCGAGGAGGAGTATCTGGCTCATTTACTTTGTTTGAAAGGAACATGCCGTTACCGTTTCAACGAACGGGATTTCGAGTTACATGCCGGGGACTTGTCTATCGTCCGCAAGAGAAAAATGATAGAAAAAATACAACCATCGGATGACTTTCAGTGTAAAATAATCTATGCGAAGCCCGGTTTTATAGAACTGTGTACGCCACAAAGCAATTACGGGATGAAAGGCTCTTTAGCACTTTTTCTCAATCCCATCATGCACCTGACGCCCGAACAACAAATTGTATGTCGACGCGATTTCGAGATATTAGAATTGAGAATCCGAGATACGGAACATCGCTTTTACCGTGAGGTGCTGATAAATGCCATGCAGACAGCCATTCTTGATTTTTTCGATTTCCATGCACGTATTTATGGTGAGAGCGAAATCTCAACACAGAATGCCTCCATCATGAACCGTTTTCTGAAAATGTTGGAGGAGGGTGCATACCGAGAACATCGGGAAGTAACCTATTATGCCGATTGCTTGTGTGTCACATCGAAATATTTGTCGGAGGTTTCTAAAAAAGTAAGCGGATATGCCGCCAACTACTGGATCAACCGTTATACGATACTCGACATTACCCGCTTGCTCCGCGATAAGTCCTTGACTTTCGTCCAGATTTCCGATATGTTCGGTTTTTCGTCGCCTGCCTATTTCAGCCGCTATGTGCAGCAAAATTTAGGTGTCAAACCATCGGATTATAGAGAATAGCTATTTTTCAATTCTTGCATAATCGGTAAAAATCGCAGTTTTTACCGATTTTTTTGTATCGTCGCTTTTCTGCATCCCCTCTACCTTTGCATATGTAACAATTAAAAATCAGAGCGATATGAAATCATTGATCATTTCAGGACTATTGCTTCTGACAATGACAGGAGCAAGGGCGCAAGAGCCTCGATACACAACCGAGAATCAGACTGTTGTCAATCTTACAAGTGGCAAAGCGCAAGGAGAAATACAGAAGGGAATATACATTTATAAAGGTATTCCTTATGCACACGTGACCCGATTCATGCCTCCCGAAGCTCCCGAATCGTGGGACGGCATACGGACTTTCACGGAGTATGGGCACGTCTGCCCACAAGCTCCCATGCCGGTCGAGAATGATTTTATCTCGAACCAGCGAATCGCTGTTGAGGGAGAGGATTGCCAAAATTTGAATGTATGGACTCCGGGAATAAATGACGGTAAAAAACGCCCGGTAATGGTTTGGTTGCACGGTGGAGGGTTTCAGACCGGTTCGGCAATCGAACAACGGGTATATGATGGAACAAATTTGAGCAGAAAAGGCGATGTGGTGGTCGTTTCCATCAATCATAGACTGAACGTACTTGGTTTCTTGGATTTATCTGCGTATGGAAACGAGTACAGATATTCCGGTAATGCAGGGACAATGGATATGGTCGCTGCATTGAAATGGATTCAGTCTAACATTGAGGCCTTCGGTGGAGATCCCGACAATATCACCTTGTTCGGGCAGTCGGGAGGCGGTGCGAAAATTATCGTCTTGATGACAACACCGGTTGCCAAAGGATTGTTTCACAAGGGAATTATCCAAAGCGGTGCAGTCGAAGCCTGCGGAATGACCAATGTTACAACGAAAATTGGAAGACGTGTTGCAGAATTGACCTTGAATAATCTTGGTATAAAGAACGATGAAATCAAGAAACTACAAACCGTACCTTACCGAGAATTGGAAACCGCAAGCAACAAGGCAATGGCACAGGCAGCGAAGGAGTACGGTAGCACGGATAGTTGGGGGAATCTCGGACTATTATGGACGCCGATAGTGGATGGAGACTACCTGCCGTTCCAACCCGTAGTGGATTCCATTGCATCGCAGTCAAATGATATTCCGATTATGATTGGTACAGCCATGACGGAATGGACTACAATGGGAATGTTGGGACAGGCAAGTAAATACAAAAACGACAACAAGAATACTTGGTCGCAGGAAGAGGTAAATAGAAAGCTGAAGGAGCGATTCGGGAATCATTCGGAAACTATTGTGGACGCTTTCAAACAGGCATATCCGGAGCGTCCGGTTGCAGATGTACTCTATGTCGAAACAATGTTGCGTGCCCCGGCTCTTAAAACCGCACGTTTGAAAGCTGACCAACACGGCGCATCCGTCTATAATTATATGTTCGCGTGGGATACACCGCTCGAAGGAGGCTTTGCCATGTCCTATCATTGCTCCGAACTGCCGTTTGTATTTAACAATGTTGCCATGTCCAAGGCCTCTACTGTTGGTAGGGAACAGGCGGAAATCCTTGCAGACCGCATGAGCCGTGCATGGATAAATTTCGCAAGATACAGCAATCCAAACCATCGGGATATTCCTGATTGGCCGGTCTTCACACGCGAAAACGGTTATACGATGATTTTCGGAAACGAATGTCTGGTAAAGAAGAACCATGACTATAAGTTGATGAAGCTTCTTGTACCTGATTATATCTTTTAGAATCTCACTTTGTAAAGAGAGTTATTGGGCTATAAGGAAGAATCAGTAAAAATCGCAGTTTTTACCGATTTTTTTGTATCGCCACTTTCTTACATCTCCTCTACCTTTGCATATGTAACAATTAAAAATCAGAGCGATATGAAATCATTGATCATTACGGTATTGATGTTCCTGACCTTGTCTGTCGGAACGAAAGCACAAGAGAATCAGAAAGTATTCACTGCCGAAGAACAGACGATAGTCGATTTATCCAACAATAAGTGGAATTGGATGGCAGAGAAGAATGTAGAGAAGCTGGTGGAGTTGTTTCATGAAAACTCGCAGTTTGTTCATATGGGCGGCTATTGGGGCAAGCAGGAGGAACTGAATACCATCCGTACAGGCGGTATCTGGTATAAGAAAGCCGAAATACATGATGTGCAGGTGAAGTTTGCGGCAGGAACGGCAACGGTTTACAGCCGGATTCATTTGAACTCTGTAGTCGGAGGTAATGCTGTACGTTTCCCTTTTATAGTAACGGAAGTCTATGTAATGGAAACCGGCAAATGGCAGCTTTCTACACTTGCCTTTACAAGAACTTTGGGTGAATAATCGAATAAGAAAACAGACATGAAAATCAGTAATTTATTTTTTATGGCCATGTTATGTGCATCATCAGCAACGGTCTATGCGCAGACTGCTGAAACTTTTCGCCAGCCTTATCCGCTTGGCGAAAAACTCTCTCCGAATCCGAATTTCACAGGCGAGGTATGGCTTGCTTCATTGAGCGAACAGAAAGAGTTGAATGTTCCGATGGCGAATGTAACTTTCGAGCCGGGATGCCGCAACAGTTGGCACTCGCATAAAGCCGGTCAGTTGTTGATTGCCACCGCAGGCATAGGTTACTATCAGGAGAAAGGACAACCTGCCCGTCGGTTATATCCGGGCGACATTGTAGAGATTGCTCCCGACATAGTGCATTGGCATGGGGCTGCACCGGACAGTTGGTTTGCCCACATCGCCATTACTACCAATCCGAAGACTAATGCGGCGGTATGGCTCGATCCGGTGAGTGATGAGCAATATAGTAAAGCGACAAGCGCATCGGAAAACCGTTATGCTGAAACGAACAAGGTGCTGGCTGACCGTGAACAGGCTATCGTCGCAATCGCATCCTATACGGGAAAAGGAGATTTGGAACATCTGAAACCGGCACTCGCCGAGGCGTTGGAAGCCGGTATGACCATCAATGAAATAAACGAAGTATTGATTCACGCTTATGCCTATTGCGGATTCCCCCGTAGCTTACGGGCAATCCAGACTTTTATGCAGGTAGTGGATGAACGCAAAGCGAACGGAATGAACAATCCCGTTGGTCGGAAAGCATCTGCAATCAAAGATAGCAACAGTCGTTACGAACGTGGACGCGATGTGCTTGCCGAAATATCGGGTGTGCCGATTGATGCGCCGAAAGCGGGATATGCAGTATTCGCTCCGACCATTGAACGATTCCTTAAAGAGCATCTTTTCGCCGACCTTTTCGAGCGCGACCTGCTGACCTATCGGGAGCGTGAACTTGCTACGGTATCCATTCTTGCCGGTGTGGGCGGCGTAGAACCTATGGCTGTCGGACACATGTCTATCTGCCTGCATCTCGGTATCACTGCCGAACAGATCTCGGCATTGTTGAACATCGTGGAGATGAATCTCGGTAAAACCTATTCGGAACCGCTTCGCGGAGTGTTGAACCAAGTGACAAAAGAACAATGAAAAAAACAATTTTATCGGTATTGTTGCTGTCTGTTACAGCAATAGCCGGAGCGCAGACGATAACGATTGCCAAACAAGGACATTTTTCGGTAGGCGGACAAACTATCCAGCGACCGGGAGCATACGATAACAGTAAATTCGTCGGCTGGGCGGAGCAGGAAGAAACCGGTCAAAGCTATCGTGCCGACCATGCCTTCGTGGTTTTTCAAATACCAGTCGATAGTAAGAAACTTCCTCTTGTATATGTGCATGGTTACGGGGGTTCTGGCGTGTGCTGGCAGATGACTCCCGACGGCAGAGATGGGTTTGCCACGCTGATGTTGCGTCATGGCTGGAGTAGCTATGTGGTGGATCTTCCGGGCAGAGGACGTGCCGGACGCACATCCGCAACGATTACGGTAAAGCCCGTGGCCGACGAGATGTTCTGGTTCGATATATGGCGCATCGGTATTTGGCCGAACTACAACGAGGGCGTGCAATTCCCGAAAGATTCCGTATCGCTTTCGCAATTTTTCCGCGAGATGACACCTGACATCAGCGACCACAAACAGGATGTTCCTGCACTTGGTGCACTGGCAAAGCGTATCGGCGATCATGTACTTGTCTCCCATTCAGCAGGCGGTTTCCCCGGTTGGATGTCTGCCATGCAAAATTCAGAAGTCAAGGGTGTCGTATCCTATGAACCGGGCGGGTTTGTATTCCCCGAAGAAGAAGTGCCTGATCGTATCGACGGCCTGACAGGAGGCGTAGCCGGAATACCGGTTCCGATGGAACAATTCAAACGGCTCACGGAAATCCCTATCATTCTTTATTTCGGAGATTATATACCGGAAACGCCTTCCAAAAATCTGGGAGACGAGAATTGGCGTGTACGTCTTCAGATGGCTCGAAAATTTGTAGAGTCAATAAATCGGCATGGAGGTAATGCTACATTGGTAGAACTACCTCAAATTGGCATCTATGGTAATACACACTTTCTGATGCAGGATTTGAATAATATCGAATTAGTGGAATTGCTAAATCAGTGGTTAATCAAACAATATCTTTAAACAAAATAGCACGGATAATAGACAGGATAGTAGCAACTATTAATCAGATAATTGCCTACAGACACAAGGTATAAGTGCAAAGATTATCTTTGCTATCATGTTATAACAGATGAAAATAAAATTAATACGAACAAATGATTCGTTTTCGTTACTCCGGATGAAAATTATTGCAGGATATGGTTTGTTGCTCGCCATATTGGGTATTGTTGTTTTTTCTGTATGGCTGGGACATCGGAAAATGGAGACACTGAACAGTAGCGAACGACTTATCAAGCAGAGAAGGAAGGTAATGAATCAGACTTTTGAAAAATTGCTTGACTTTTCTTTCTCTGATGATATTCTGCTGCTGAGGGACAATGACCAACTTGACGAATATCGGATGAAGCGTGAAGTGGCAACGGACGCCTTGAACGGACTGAAACAGTATTATCGGGCTGACGGCGTGCAACATGCACGGATAGACAGAGTTTCTTCACTGCTGCTGGAAAAGGAAAAACTGTTACTCGGGGTGATGAATACCCTTTCAGGTTTCTTACGCACTGACAGTTTGCTCCAACGGAGAATACCCGTCATCATCTCGCAAACGGTGCAACAGCCAGACGTGACCGCAACAACAGAGAATAAACGGGGCGGACTGTTCGGACTGTTCAAAAAGACAGAGGAAAAATCCGCCTACGCACGCCAAAGGGAGAAACGGAAACAATCGTCGGCCTCCCGACGGACCACCGGAGAACTTCATTCCCTGCAAAAAGAGATACACGTACAATATACAGACTCTTGGAATAAACTGTCCGCCTACTCGGACAGCCTGCAACAACGAGACAGGGAACTGAACTCGCAGATAAACGAGCTTATCTGTGAGTTTGAGCAGGCAGCCATTGTCCAATCTGACAATGAGGCGAAACAAATGACGGCACTAAGGGAAGAGTCTTTCCGCATCATCCTCTTTATTGCTGTTGCCGCTATCCTGCTGATAATGGTATTCTATATTTTTATACATCGTGACATCCGACAAAGACTGGCATACCGGATGAGACTGGAAGCCTCCGATCATCGTAATCGTGAACTGCTGACCGCACGCCGGAACCTGATACTGACGGTAAGCCATGATTTGCGTGCGCCACTCGGCACTATCAGCGAATACGCCGGACTGCTGCAAGACGAGAAAGACGCGGAACGGAGCAAGGGGTATGCGGTGAACATCCTGCGTGCCTCCCGCCATGTCATCGGACTGGCGAACAACCTGCTGTATTATTACAGGCTGGAAGCGGAAAAGGAGCAACCGGAAAAGGAAATCTTTCATCCGGGACGGACGGTTGAAGAAACCGCACACTCGTTCCTGCCGATGGCGGCAAAGAAGGGGTTGGGCCTGACAGTGGAAGTGACGGATTCGGACGTGCTTGTAGAAGGGGATCGTGGGCGGTTGGTGCAGATATTGAATAACCTGATGTCAAACGCCGTAAAGTTTACCCGTGCCGGATATATCCATGTCGGTGCAAGATACCGGAACGGGGCTTTATGCTTTTTCGTCAGAGACACGGGAACGGGCATCGACAGGGAAAGGCAGGAACGGCTGTTTACCGCCTTCGAGCGTGGCGATACTCTGGGCACGGAACAAGGCTTCGGGTTGGGACTGGCGATAACCTATAAGCTGGTCACACTATTGGAAGGAACTATCCGTGTGCAGAGTGCTCCGGGAAGCGGAAGCACCTTTGAGGTATGCCTTCCCATGCGTGAGGCAGACGGTAATCCGGGAAATGTCAGCATATCTCCTGAACAGGACTCCCTTTCGGGAATGAGGGTGCTGGCAATGGACGATGACCGGATGCAACTGGATGCAGTCAGGAAGATATACGCACGCAACGGGGTGGAATGTGACTGTTGCCTGAATGTGGGAGAATTGGTTTCGGCCTTACGGCAAAACCGTTATGACCTCGTGCTGACGGATATGCGGATGCCGGAAATGGACGGGTACGGTGTGTTGTCGCTGATACGGGGGAGTAACTTGGGGCAGACGAATACACTTCCCGTACTGGCTGTAACCGCACAGGCGGATGAAAAGCCGGAGTATTTCAGAAACGCAGGCTTTGCAGGCTGCCTGTATAAGCCTTTTTCACCCGAAGAATTGTTGGCAGCGACTTCACGCATAGACAGGCCGGACTTTGTGGCTATCATGGAAGGCGAGGAAAACAGGGAAGAAATGCTGGACATATTCATAGAGGACACCACAAAGGAACTTTCCGGGATGAGGGACGCTTTTTCTGCGGGAAATTATGAGAAGCTGGGATATATCATACACAAGGCTGCACCGCTCTGGGCGATAATCCGTATAAACATACCCCTCGGTGAATTGGAGAAAATGGCTTCCATGCCTCTTGAAAAATGGGACCGGACATTGGATAAAAGAATAGATAAACTGCTTGAGGCTGTTGAACAGGCCATAGAGAAAGCAAAAATACTGAAAGAGAAAGCGGATGGAAACTATATTGATAGTAGAAGATGACCGTGTGTATGCACGCACTATTGCAAATTGGCTGGTGAAAAACGGCATCAATGCCCGTTATGTATTATCGGTGGCTGCGGCGAAGGTCTTTCTGGAAGGCCATGAGGTAGATTTGGTATTGTCGGATTTCCGCCTGAACGACAGTAACGGTGTGGAACTGCTGGAATGGATGAAGGCGCAGGGCTATCGTATGCCTTTCCTTATCATGACAGGTTACGGAGATATACCCGGTGCGGTGGAAGCGGTGAAGAAAGGCGCCGCAGACTATCTGCCAAAACCCGTGCAGACGGAAAAGGTGCTCGGTATCATCCGTGGACTGTTGGATCGTAGAAACAGAAAGAAAGTTGCGGAACAGGCTTTCTACGTCGGCAAAAGTCCTCTGGCGGTGAAACTTCAGAACATTGTGCGTGTGGTGGCCCCTGCCGACAGCCTGTCCGTACTGATACTGGGGGCATCGGGCACGGGAAAGGAGTATGTGGCCCGGCAAATACACGAATTGAGCGGACGTGCAGATGCTCCGTTCATTGCGGTGGATTGCGGGGCACTCCCGAAGGAACTGGCGGCATCGGAACTGTTCGGCCACGTGAAGGGTGCCTTTACGGGTGCTACGGAAAACAAGACAGGTATGTTTGCCGTAGCCAATCACGGGACACTGTTTCTGGATGAGGTGGGTAACCTGAGCATGGAAGTGCAGGTGCTACTGCTGCGTGCGTTGCAGGAGAAACGTTACCGTCCCGTAGGCGGCAAGGAAGAGGTGAAAGCGGATATACGGCTGGTAGCCGCCACGAATGAGGATTTGGAAAGGGCGATAACGGAAGGCAGATTCAGAGAAGACCTGTTTCATCGGCTGAATGAATTTCCGCTGTATGTGCCGCTGTTGGCAGAGTGCCCCGAAGATATTATCCCACTGGCGGAGTTCATGCTCGACATTGCAAACCGAGAATTGGGAAAAGATGTGAAAGGTTTTGACCGGGAGACACAGAAACGGCTGAAAGCATACCCATGGCCGGGAAACATACGGGAACTGAAAGGCGCGGTGAAACGTGCTGCCCTGCTGGCGAAAGATGACTGGATCACTTCTGAAGACGTGGACTTGCCGAATAAGTCCAAACAGGCAGAAGTCTATGCGCTGAATGACGAGAGGACGGAACGGACAACTATTCTGAAAGCGTTGGAAGCGACGGGCAACGACAGGAAAGCCGCCGCCAAACTGCTGGGTATCAGCCGGAGTACGCTTTATCTTAAATTGAAGAAGTACCGTCTGGATTAGAATATGTCCGAATTTTATACACATAGTGTCTAATACACAATGTTTTCCCGTACACATTGTTCTAATGGAATTTTATATTATTTATTATCAATGTTTTATGTGCTTTCTTTTTAGGCATAGCACTTGTTTTTATTCCGGCAGGATGATTTACGGTGAAGTGCTGAATTGTAGAACCTAAAAATGCGATACGATGAAAACATTGATAGAAACCTCTCTTTTCAATTTGTTTGCCTCTTATATTAACGGCTCCGAACCTGCGGCGGGTGAATTGCCTGCTGCCTATGACCACGTTGTGACCTGCCTTGCGGAACTTTCGCAGGATGAAGACCTGACGGGGCAACTGCGTCGGCTGAACTACACGAAAATAGAACTGACTTTCATGCAACAGACTTCTAACGGAATGACGGAAGAGCACCGCCACATTTTGTATGATGTATTCATCGGTAAAACACTGGCATTGCTGGATGCGGAAGCCGAGATGGTTAAAGAGATGCTCCGCCACGGTGGCACGCCTGCCGGATTCAAAACGGAAACGGTAAGTAGAAACGGAAAGAAACCTGCCATTACGCTCACATGGAACGGTACGGACAATGACCTGATTGAACTGGTGGCCGCACTGATGGCTGCCGGAGCTGTGGACTCTGCGGAAGGACGGAAACTGACGGTAATAGATGTCATACGGGTATTTGAAGATGTGTTTCATCTGAAAATCAATGCGCTCTACACCAAGCGTGGAAAGGTGTTCGACCGCTGTACGGATACCACTCCGTTCATCGACTCCCTGCGCAAGAGCTATAACCGGATGCTGGACGAGCGTTTGGTGTAAAGGCTGCACGCCAACAACCGCCAACGGGCGACTTGCATGTATTCGGTATTGCGGATTGGCGGGCGAATGGTTTTCTTTGCCGCCGGTTATTCACCTCTAAAAATACAAGGCTATGTCAATCCTGAATGATATTTGGAACCGTATTGCCCGAAAACCGGACAAACGGAAAGTGGCGGTAACGGAAACTCCCGGAACGGAAAACCGGGTGTATGCCGTGGCGACGGAAGAGGGCGTGATGCTGTTCTCAAACACTCCGAAAGGGATGAAGGCACGGAACAGTTATTTGCAACATCTGGCAGACGGCTTCTTCAACGTGACGAAAGTACCCGAAACACTGCGGATATACGAGATGGACCTCCCTACCAAACAAGTGGCGGAACTGGCAGACAACTGCATCGACAAGCTGTCCAAAGCGGACTTGCGGAGCACGGACGGGCAGTTAAGAAAATCGGTGGTGAGCTTCACTCCCGACAAGTTTGCGGACAGAAGCGTACTGGATGGCGGTGTGTGCAAGGAGAAGTTCGACCTGCGGCCCGACTTCCACAACTTCGACCGTCTGACAAAGGAGTTCGGGCTGGGCATTTCTCCCCGGAACTATGATGTGGCGGCGTTGCTGTATATTTCGGAAAACGGGTATGCCGGACTTGTGGCGGCAGACAAGGTGCATCCTTTCAGCTATGAATATGAGTTCAAGGAACTGGCGGAAAAGCTGGGAGACAGCTTGAAGGCACGGATGAACGCACCTCTGTCGGCACACGACTTCGGCTATGCGGCCTTACAGAAAGAGGCAAAGGAGATGGCGGCGGATTTGCTGCAATCGGAGTTCCATATCACGGACGGGGAGTTCAGGTTGGGCGCACGGATAAACCGGACTGAAAGGGTGGAAACGTTACATCCTGTGCTGCATCCACATTCGGAAGAGGAAAAGACAGGCAAGTCACCGGAAACATACCGCAAACAGAAAGCTCCGAAACAAAAGCCGTCTGACAGACAACGGCAAGCGAAGCACGTTGCCTCCATTACTCCACAAAACAAGGAGAAGAAACAATTAATCTTATAGAATTTATGGAAGAAAAGAAAATGCAAGCGGTGGAAAGCGGCAGTCTGTATATGACACTGGACGCTTTCTACAAACCCGTGTATCTGAGTATGCGCGGACAGGGTGAAGAGGGATTCTCCCGCTTTATCAGCAACAATGTGAAGTTTCACACGGCAGGACGGGAATTTATTCCCGACCACTGAATGTTCCGTTTCGATTTTAAGGATAAGGGCATGATTCCTCCCATACTTGGCACGAACAATGCTGATTATCTGGAACGGCTTTGTCCGATACTGGAACGGGAAAAGATACATCCTTCGGGTGTGGTAAGACTGAGGAATGCGGCATTCTGTGAGGAAAGGGGCATCGAGCAGCTGTCATCACTGGCGGAGCATACGGCCCTGCTGGAAAATGAGGATTACAAACGTTTGGAACATCGTTTCGGGATGGACGGGAATGTAATACGGAACGGGCTGGCGGCTTTTCCTACCTGTATGGCCGTGGAATACGGGCGAAAAGTATTGCTGTTCGACAAGACGGACGGCGGGGACAGGATGCTGGACGCGTTTCTGTGGGAAGTGACGGAAGTTTTTTTTGACGGAAAGCGGAAGCCGGAGAGCTTGAGGTTTTATGAAGTGGCCCCGCTGGATGCCGCATACCGGGCAAAAATCGGGGATGGGCAGGTGCCTCCAGCGGATATGGTGAGATATGGGATTTGTGTGGCACATTGCGATATGGCACCTACCCTCAGGAACTTCAATAGACTGAGAAACCTGCAACGGGGACATGCGCCTCTGACAAGGGAACAGGAACAGATTGTTTCGTCACTGGCGGCACGATCGGATAATGCGCGGTTTCCGAATGTGGAGATGAAGGCGCGGATTCTGGCAAAGAGAAAAGGACAGGGTATAAACATTTAATTCATTGACGGATGGAAAAGGAGAATACAAACGGCGGTAGCGTGTATGTCACGGTGGACGGGCACTTCAATCCGGTGCATGTCAGCATGAAAGGTACTGGCGAAGAAGGTTTCTTGGAATTTATGCGGGAAGATGTGGAAAGGGTACTGAAAGAAACGGAGATGCCCGCTATGGGGATGATGTATTATAATGTGCCTGATATGGGGATTGTACCGCCTTTGCAGGAAGGGAACAACGGGGATTATCTGCAAAGGCTGGAAAAAGCGATGGACGAACATGAGATTAAGTTACATAGATACCTGCGTCTGTCGGAAGTGGTGTATTGTATGTGAAATGACATGGATCCGCTGTCAAAGGACGAGAACTATACCAGGCGGCTCACGCCGGAGATGTGGCGGGAGATAAAGTCCGCATCGCCCGAAGTGACAGAGGAGATGCTTGATGACTTGAAGCATGGGAACACGTATTATACGGGTGTTGAGACGGACAAGGGGGTGCTGCTATTCAGTAGGGATTACGTGGGGAACCGCCAATATGGGGATTTTATGGCAACGAATATAGAAAAGCGTTTCTTTGAACCGGACTTTGAAGGAAAGTCGCTGAATGTATATGAGTTGCGGGGATGGCCTTCACTGATGGACGGGAAAATAAACCGCTGTTATGATGATTACGGCTGTTTGTTGCCATTAGAGAAGATTTCGACAAACGCTTTTGTGGATAAATCGTCATTGAAAAGTATAACGGATAATGACACTTACGACCTTTCGCCCACATGGGAAAACTACTACAAGCTAACTGACGCAAGCAAAGGATTAGGACTGACTCGGAGTCCGGATAATTATGACCGGATGACACTGCTGTATATCATGGACAAGGGTTATCCGAGAGACGGGCTGATAGACGAATACCCGGACCATTTCAGCTTTCTCGAGAAATTTGAAAAGATAGAAAGTAAGCTGCTGGGCCGGGACAGATGGGATGTGTATGATGAGATGCAGGAGAAGGCGAAGAAGCTGGCGGGGAAACTGTTGAAGGAGCATTTTCCGGAGATACGGCAGAAAGCGGACGTAAAGGAAAAGGCGGTTGTGCGGAAAAGCAAAGGTATAAAGATGTAGGATAACGGAAAACTGGTGAGGGATGGAATGCTCGTTACTGCATGGATGCAGGTAACGGGCATTTCCTTTTATTATTGAGATTATTAAAGTTTTGGTTTAAGCAAATATGGGTAAAGGAATAGTAGTATGGAAATACTTCAGGGCACTTCTTAATATCTTGTATTTTGAGGAGTGACAATGTGCGCCAACAGGTGACTTTGATTTCGGGAGTTTTGTCGGATGTTGAAATGTGCTTTTATTTGCTTTGTAAATAGTAAAATCATAAATCAAATTTGTTATGGAATTAATTGTTATAGAGAAAAGTGCGTATTTACGGTTAAAACAGCAAGTTGAGGATTTATCCGTACAAGTTGAAGCCGTTAAAAAGAAGTTTGGAACAGTTGAAAGGGAGAAATGACTGGATGCCCAGGAAGTTTGTCTGGCTCTGAACATCTCCAAACGGAGTTTACAAAGTTATAGGGAGTATGGGATCATTCCATGTTCCTTCATTGGTGGAAAATATATGTACAAGGAAAGTGATTTGGTCAGAATATTAACTCAAAAAGATAAATAGAGTATTATGGATGGAGTAATTACAAAACAATCAGAAGAGTATATTATGATAATGGGGATGCTTAGAAAATGCTCAAAGGAAATTCTTGAATTTCAAGATTTGCCTGTTCCTATCGCCAATGAGGTTTATATGACTGGTGAACAGGTATGTGGCGTGTTGCATATATCAAGCAGAACTTTGCAAAAGTTACGTGATGAAAAGGGGATAGCTTATACTGTTATAGGTGGTAAGTTTCTTTATCCTCTTTCTAAATTGCAATTGTTATTGGAAGAAAATTATAGAAGTTATGTTCGTTAAATCAAGCGTTTGATTTGTATTTATGCCATTTTTTTACTACCTTTGCAAAAGTAAGAGTGTAACAGGAAGAAAGTTGCAGTATATTTGCGGTGAATTATTCGGTGTCATAGGAGTAGAGGCTTCTGGTAAGATGCTGATAATGAGTAGGGGAAATAAAAGTTAATCGTTCCCTGTCTCTCCGCTAGAAAGCAGCTTTTTGCTGCTTTCTGTTTTTATGGAGAGTTTTTTCTCTAGTTGGTAATTGTAAGGAGAGGTGCTCGAGTGGTTGAAGAGGCACGCCTGGAAAGCGTGTATACCTCTAAAGGGTATCACGAGTTCGAATCTCGTTCTCTCCGCATCATTTTTTTACATTTTAATATTAATGAACGGCTGTTTTGACTTATCAAGGCAGCCGTTTGTTTTATATTGTTTTCGGGAATTCGGTTATTCCAATTCTTCAATAATCTTCTTTACATCTACCGGTTGTAATCGACCATATACCTTCTCGCCGATCATCACTACCGGAGCCAGTCCGCAGGCGCCTACACAACGCAGACAGTCTAATGAGAACTTTCCGTCCGGGGTAGTGTCACCGACTTCGATACCTAATACACGTTTGAACTCTTCCAGCAGTTTTTCTGAACCACGTACATAACAAGCTGTACCCATGCAAACAGAGATGGGATGTTTTCCTTTGGGAGTCATGGTAAAGAAAGTATAGAAAGTGACGACACCATACACTTTCGATACGGGAATTCCAAGTTTGGAAGCGATAATCCGTTGCGTTTCCTCGGGTAGATACCCTTGCAAATGCTGTGCCTCATGCAAAATATTGATAAGTTCGCCCGGTTTGTTTCCATGCTTGTCGCAGATCGTTTTGATTTGCTCTGCCATGTCACAGGCTAGTTTGATATCTGACATAATACTCTTCATTTAAAAGTTAATCAATCGCTTTGTTGAAATAATGCGTATGCAGGAGAGTTTCCGATTTCTCACCTAGCGGTTTGCCGAGATAATCCTCGTATAATGTCTTGATATACGGATTCTCGTGCGATTTGCGCAAAGGTTTGTTGGCGTCTTCACGGTAAAGTGCGTTGGCGCGTGCATAGAGTATTTCCGAGTTGCCGTGATGCAAAGGCTGCCCGCCGCCACCGATACAGCCTCCGGGGCAAGCCATAATTTCGATTACATGATATTCGTTATGTCCGTTCCGTATATCTTCCAGTAGATGACGAGCGTTGCCTAGTCCGTGTGCGATGCCTACTTTTAATTCAAATCCGTTTAGGTTAATGGTAGCACGACGGACGCCATTTAGTCCGCGTACCTGTTCGAAATTTACATTTTTCAAAGGTTCTCCGGTATAGATTTCATAGACAGAACGGAGGGCGGCTTCCATTACACCACCTGTTGTTCCGAAAATGACACCGGCACCTGTCGATTCACCCATCGGGTTGTCGAATGGGCTGTCCAGTACGAGAGGGAACCCGATATTGGCACGTTTAATTAGTCGTGCCAGTTCACGGGTAGAGATAGAATAATCCACATCGGGGATACCGTTCACTTTGAATTCATCACGTGCACATTCGTACTTTTTAGCCAGACAAGGCATGATAGATACGACAACCAGTTTTTCTCTGGGTATGCCCATTTTCTCCGCCCAATAGGATTTGGCAATGGAACCGAACATCTGTTGTGGGGAGCGGGCGGTGGACGGAATGTCCAGCATGTCCGGGAAATGATGTTCGAAGAAGTTGACCCATGCCGGACAGCAGGAAGTCAGGATAGGTAATCGTACGGATTTATCTCCGTTGAGATAACGTGTCAGGCGGTTTAGTATTTCCGATCCTTCTTCCATGATGGTGAGGTCGGCGGCAAAATCAGTATCGAATACATAGTCGAATCCCAGTTCGCGAAGTGCATACACCATTTTCCCGGTTACCAGAGTGCCGGGAGGAAATCCGAATTCTTCACCTAGGGCCGCCCGTACGGCAGGTGCGGTCTGCACAATCACTACTTTGTCCGGATTAGCCAGATCGTCGAGCAGACGGTTGGTGTAGTCACGTTCTGTTAATGCGCCTACGGGACAGACAGCCACGCACTGACCGCAGTAAGTACATTCACTTTCCGTCATCATTCGGTCAAAGGCAGGAGCGATGGTTGTATTGAATCCGCGACGGATGGCACCCAATGCTCCGACCGTCTGTACATCATTGCAAACACTTTCACAACGGCGACAGAAAATGCATTTATCCATATTACGGACGATAGAAGCGGTAATTTCCCGTTTGCGGGGGGACAGCTCACCGCCATTGAAAGGCATTTCGCGAATGTTGAAACGCAGTGCTAACGTTTGGAGCTCGCAGTTGCCGCATTTAGGGCAAGTGAGGCAGTCATTGGGGTGATCCGAAAGGATCAGTTCAGCCACCACTTTGCGAGCGTTCATTACGCGCAGGGTACTGGTTTTTACTACCATGCCCTCCGTGCAACGGGTAGCGCAGGCAGGAGCCAGGTTGCGCCGTCCCATCACTTCAACCACACAAATACGGCAGGAAGCCGGATTATTTTTTATACAGGTTCCTTTCAGGTCGATATGACACAGCGTAGGTATATTGATACCGATTTTGATAGCGGCTTCAAGAATAGTGCTTCCCTCGGGCACAGTGATGAAATGACCGTCTATCTGGAGAGTAATTTGTTTTTCTTCCATAGTAAATAAGATTTTAGCAGACAAGAATAGCGTTGAATTTGCAGCGTGCCATACACATGCCGCATTTGATACATTTATCGGGAGCAATGACATGTGGCTTACGCACCAGTCCGCTGATAGCATCCGCCGGACAGTTTTTGGCGCATAGATGACAACCAATGCAACGTTCCGGACTGATGGTATATGTTAATAGTGATTTACATTGCTTGGCGCGACAAGTCTTATCCCGCACGTGCTCCATATATTCATCGTAGAAGTTATCCAATGTGGATAAAACGGGATTCGGAGAGGTTTGTCCCAGTCCGCAGAGGGCCGTATCTTTGATGACTTGTCCCAAAGTGGCAAGTGTGTCCAGGTCTTTTTCTGTGCCTTTTCCTTCTGTAATCTTGTTCAGTAGTTCCAACAGACGTTTGTTTCCAATGCGGCAAGGTGTGCATTTCCCGCAGGACTCTTCCACTGTAAAATCCAGATAAAAGCGGGCTACGGATACCATGCAGTCGTCCTCATCCATGACAATCATCCCTCCTGAACCCATCATGGAACCGGCCGAGAGAAGGTTGTCAAAGTCAATGGGAGTGTCCAGATGTTTTTCTGTCAGACAGCCGCCTGACGGTCCTCCTGTTTGTACAGCTTTGAACTTCTTTCCGCCTTTGATGCCTCCTCCGATTTCGTAGATTACTTCCCGAAGAGTAGTTCCCATCGGCACTTCGATCAGTCCGACATTATTAATCTTTCCGGCAAGAGCAAACACTTTGGTTCCTTTGGAACGTTCTGTGCCAATCGTTGCAAACCAGTCGGCTCCTTTGGTTAGAATAATGGGAATATTGGCAAGCGTTTCCACATTATTTACATTGGTTGGTTTTCCCAGATAACCGGATTCGGCAGGGAAGGGAGGTTTCAGAGTCGGCTCTCCCCGTTTTCCTTCCATCGAATGAATAAGGGCAGTTTCTTCTCCGCAGACAAAAGCTCCGGCTCCGTATCGTATTTCTATGTCGAAACTGAAATCTGTTCCTAAGATATGATCTCCTAGTAATCCGTATTCGCGTGCCTGATTGATAGCTGTTTTCAGTCGGTTGATAGCTAACGGATATTCGGCACGGATATATACTAATCCTTTAGTGGAACCAATGGAATAACCGCAGACACACATCGCTTCTACAATCGAATGTGGGTCGCCCTCCATAATGGAACGGTCCATGAATGCACCGGGATCTCCTTCGTCGGCGTTACAAACCACGTATTTGACATCTGACTGTTGCTTGTTGGCAAATTCCCATTTCAGTCCCGTCGGGAAACCGCCACCACCACGTCCGCGAAGTCCCGAACGTTTGATAATATCAATAACGTCCGTCGGCTTTTTGTTAAGCAGGCAATCGGCCAATGCAAAGTATCCTTCACGGGCGATATACTCTTCAATATTTTCGGGATCGATAAAACCACAGTTACGCAATGCGATGCGGAGTTGTTTCCGGTAGAAATCCATGTGCTTGGAGTCGCTGACGGTATGTTCCGTTTTGGGATCTACATACAGCAACCGTTCGATTCTTCGTCCTCCGATGATATGCTCGTTGATGATTTCTTCCGCATCTTCGGGAGTGACTTGGGTGTAAAAGGTATTATCGGGGATAATTTTCACGATAGGACCTTTTTCACAGAAGCCGAAACAGCCTACGGTGATGACTTCTACTTTGTCGGTGATTTCGTTCTTTTGGATGGCTTTTAGAAGATTGTCTGTAATACCCTGGCTGGAAGATGCCTTACAGCCTGTACCACCGCAGATCAGAATCTGAAGATGTTGCGCACCGGATGCCAGTCCGTAACACTTTTCAGTCACCTTTTCATTACTTTCTTCGCGCAATGAAAGATTGTGCTCTGCTCTCTTCCTGATTGTTGCCAAATCATGGATAGATAAAATTTTCATAAGTATCAGAATTGTTAGTCGGTTTTTTGCAAATATAATTCTTTGTTTGAAATAACAGCGTAGTCTCGTACAAATAAAATTGTTCTTTGACGGAGGATTTAGGTAAATAAATCTCTATCTTCGTATTTAATAGGTATCAAACCTAAAAAAAGAAAATTGAAGTATGAGACGAATTTTACTTGGACTATGTTTTCTATCCTTTCTGAACAGCGCATCCGGACAAGAGATTCCTTTGCCGGAAAAGATGCCGCAGACACATCCGCGGGTACTGACTACTCCGGCGGGAAAGCAGGAAACATGGAAGCTGATTAAAAAAGAAGAATGGGCGAAAGATGTTTTCAATAAATTGAAGGAACGGACGGAAGTATATACGAACCTGACGGATGCTCAACCGGCGTGGTTGCTGTCTCGTTTGGCAATGTACTGGAAGTCTCATGCCACGGAAGTATATGTGAAAGGTGAAACGTTCGACCATGCAGGTGGTGAAAAAGCTCCTTATCCCACTGTGCGTTACACAGGAACCCGTGGCACAGCTGCTACCCACGGCCGTCCCAAATTGGCGGATGTCGTTCCTTATGATGATGAGGATGGGAATGTCACTTTCTGCAATAATGCACTTCCCGACCGTCCTATGGAGAGTGTACACCCATCCAAAACAGGCCGGAATATTGAAAGCCTGAACTGCGAAATCCTGGGAATTGCCCGTGATGCCGCTTTCCTTTATTGGATGACGGATGAAGAGAAATTCGCTAAACTTGCCGCGGGGGTCTTTGATACATATATGACAGGTATTTATTATAGAAACGTGCCCATCGACCTGAATCACGGCCATCAGCAAACATTGGTAGGATTGACTTCTTTCGAAGTCATCCATGAAGACGCACTCCATATCGCTGTCCCTTTATACGATTTTCTATATAATTATCTAAAGGCCAATTACCCGGATAAAATGGAAATCTACGCCGGAGCTTTTAAGAAATGGGCGGATAATATCATAGCGAACGGTGTACCTCATAACAACTGGAATTTGCTACAGGCACGGTTTATTATGAATGTCGGATTGGTATTGGAAGACAATAAAGAATATGCCGACGGAAAAGGACGTGAATATTATATCGACTATGTGATGAACCGTTCCAGCATCCGCCAATGGAGTCTGACGCAATTGGCAGATTATGGTTTCGATATAAATACGGGAATTTGGGCAGAATGTCCGGGATATAGCAGTGTGGTAATCAATGATTATGCCAATTTTGTGAATCAGTTTGATACGAATCTGCAATATGATTTGGTGAAAGCAATGCCTGTATTGTCGAAAGCGGTAGCAACCACTCCCCAATATCTGTTTCCCAACCGTATGATTTGTGGCTTTGGAGATACGCATCCGGGATATTTGAGTACGAACTTCTTTATCCGTATGATACAGAATGCACAGGCGAACGGGAAGAAAGAACAGGAAAACTATTTCACGGCTTTATTGAAATGCCTGAACCCGGATTTGGGAAATGATAAAACAGAAAAGAAGAATGTGCGTGTATCTGTCAATTCTTTCTTTGAAGATAAACCGCTGGCGCTAAATCCCAAAGTGCAGCCGGGAAAGATAGAAGATTATGTTTCTCCTTTGTTTTATGCTCCCAATGTGTCATGGCTGGTACAGCGCAACGGTATGCATCCGCGCAACAGTTTGATGATTTCGTTGAATGGCAGTGAAGGGAACCACATGCACGCTAACGGCATTTCGATGGAACTTTATGGAAAAGGATACGTACTGGGGCCGGATGCAGGTATCGGGCTTTTCCTGTATAGCGGACTGGATTATGCGGAATATTATTCTCAATTCCCCAGTCATAATACAGTTTGTGTGGATGGAATATCGAGCTATCCGGTGATGAAAAGTAATCATTCTTTTGATTTGCTTTCCTGTTTCCCGGCATCAGCGGAACCGGGCAAAGCATTTACGTCCGTTACTTACAGTAACCTTTATTTTCGTGAACCGGAAAGCAGGGCGGATCAGACCCGTATGATGAGTATTGTCACTACCGGGGCGGAGACGGGGTATTATGTCGATGTATTCCGCAGCCGGAAAGAGAAAGGAGGCGATAAGATGCACGATTACTTCTATCACAACCTTGGACAGACTTTGACATTGACGGCAGCAGATGGCAGCGACCTGAATCTCCAGTCTACGGAAGAACTCGCCTTTGCAGGCGCACATCTTTACGCTTATTCCTATTTATATGATAAGAAAGTGGCTGCAACCAATAAGGATGTCAAGGCAACTTTCACCATAGATATGAAAGATAAGGACGGCGATGATATATACATGAATCTTTGGATGAAAGGCGAACCGGATCGTGAAGTCTTTACGGCTTTGGCGCCAATGACCGAAGGGCTAAGCCGTACACCGAATATGCCCTATAATATAAAGGAGCAGCCGACGCTGACATTTGTTGCCCGTCAGCATGGAGAAGCTTGGAATCGTCCTTTTGTCTCGATATATGAACCGAGTACGAAAAAGGAACCGTCTGCTATTCAGTCCGTCTCTTACTTTGATGCAGAAGGAGCAGGTTTGGAAGACTTTGCCGGTATCTGTGTGAAAAGCAAAAACGGACGTATAGATCATATCTTCTCTCTATCTGATGCTGCACAAACCGCTATTTATCAAGGAATGAAAGTGAAAGCGGATTATGCTGTTATCAGCAATGAATATGCAGGAAACCGGACGTTGTTTTTAGGGAATGGGACCCAATTGGTTGCACCCGGGGTAATGATTCAGACCGACAATGCCGCTAATGTATTGCTCGAAAAGAAAGAAGGGAAATGGTATATTATTTCTTCTGCTCCCTGTACGGTTGTTATCGGCGATAAGAAGATAAAATCCGATGCTTCGTCGGAGCCTATGTTGTTGCGTATCTGATGTTTCATTGGTAATAAAGAAAAATTGTATATCTTATCCGTAGTATGGTATATTATGGCCTAAGATGGAAATTGTTGCAATAAAAAACAAAAAAAGCGTGTTTAAACGTTTTTAATACTATATTTTTTCTAATTTTGTGGCTTTCTGTCCAAGTAGTATATAAAATGGACAGTAAGCCCTTTTTTTGTGGGTAAATATTTAGTGGGAAATATTTAGTGGGAAATAAATGATGGTATATGTGATGAGAAATGGTCGCAGGGTAATAGCTGCGTTATCATTTCTGTTATTATGTTGTGGTGTACATGTGCACGCACAACGGGTGGCTGTAAAGACAAATGCATTGGGTTGGCTGACCGCCAGTCCGAATGTAGAAGCAGAATTTGTATTGGGTAGTCATGTCTCCTTGAACATGGGGATTGCTGCGAACCCAATCAGTACAGACAACTTTAAAACGACTTTCACGCATTTTCAGCCTGAAGTTCGTTACTGGCTAAATCGTCCGATGGTGAGTCATTTTCTTGGAATCACCGCTTTCGTGAATAATTTTGATATGATGGTAAAAGATGTGCATCACAAAGGCGATGCATACGCCGCCGGTTTGACCTATGGATACGCATGGGTGCTGGGCGATCATTGGAACATCGAAGCAACTGCCGGAGTGGGTGTGTTGCGCTACCGTCAGTTTAAGTATGATAAGGGTACTCCGAAACCGGGTGCGGTCAACGATAGTAAGACCACCATTGCACCTGTCAAACTGGGGGTATCCTTTGTTTATATTATTCGATAACGAACATTAGCTAGTCAGAAAAGAGAATGAAAATCAATTTGAAACGTGATAGATTAACAGGTATACTTCTCGTGGCGATGATGTTCGTCGGTATGAATGTATCCGCCCAACGGATCCGCGTGCAGGGGCATATCACAAACCCGCAGGGAAAAAGTGTTCCGAATGTAAATGTGTTGAATCCGGTCAATGACGAACGTATAGAAATGTCCGACGAGGATGGCCGTTACAGTGTCTTGGTTGAGAAAAACGGCTCGTTGAAGTTTACATGTGTCGGTTATGAAGACAAAACAGTGAAGGTGGCAGGAAAGCAGATTCTGAATGTAGTATTGAAAGATGCCGTCATCGAACTGGACGAAGTTACAATTACTTCCAAAGTGAAGGACAAAGTGATTCCGGAACCTACGGACATCGAAATCAAAGGTAATTATTTCCATCTGAAAACTCGTGTCCCGGTGCCTAAGGAGATGTTTAACTCACATCGTCGCTTGGTATTGCAGCCTTCCATTTATGATGTGACACTGAAAAAGCGTCTGTTGATGCGTCCTGTTGTATTCGACGGGGATACTTATAATACAACGCAAAATCGAATGTACGATTATGATATGGATAAAGATCCTTTGCACGATTACATCCGTGTGAAAACTACTTCTTCACGCAAGGGGGATATTATTGCTTACCATGATTCTATCTATATAGAATATCTGCAACATGACTACCGTGCAGATGTGCATCTGGCGATGGAAAATTACCGGAATATCATTTATCGTGACTCTTTCTCCATTGCACGCGGAACGGTCAACCCGCTTCGCTTCTTGGAGTATAAATTCTCCGCTTTCAGCCTGACGGACGAGAAATACCTTCCGAAACCCGTGATGCAGTTGCGGGATACGAAAGGTGAGGTAAACTTAACCTTCCTGGTAGGTAAAGCCGACCTGGATGATAAGAATCCACAAAATCAGGTGGAACTGAACCGGTTGAATCAGGAATTGCGTGGTATTGAGACGAACCCGGATGCCTCTTTGAAGAGTTTTCATATTACGGGGGTGGCTTCGCCGGACGGTTCTTACGCGACGAATCTTCGTCTGGCAAAATTGCGTACGGATAAGGCCCTGGAACGTATACTGGCACAACTGGACCCGGAAACACGTAAACTGTTGGAGGTGAAATCGGATGCATCGGTTGCCTCCTGGAAGGAGGTAGCTGAATTGCTGAAAAAAAACTCCAAGCCGGAACTGGCTAAAGAAGTAGAGGACTTAATCAAACAATATACAGCTACTCCTTACCGGTTGAATGGGGTCTTGAAATCGAAACCTTTCTACAAGGAACTTGCGGCTACTTATTTGCCTAAATTGAGAAAGGTGCAATATACCTATGGTTATTCAATCTTCCGTTCTTTGACGGACGACGAGATTAGAGAACTTTACAGAAAGAATCCGAAGGAACTGACCCGTTTCGAATATTACCGTATGATTACGACAGCAAAAACTCCCGACGAAAGGGAAAAGTATTGTAGGGAAGCTCTTGAACTTTATGATAACTTTACGTATGCAGCCAATGAACTGGCAGTGGCAACGATACAGAAAGATACTCCGGATTCACGTATTCTCGAACCGTTTGTCAGTAAATCGGCACCGGCGGAGTTATTGTCTAATCAGGCTATTGCCTTGCTACACGAAGGGAAATATACAAAAGCGGATTCAGTCTTGACATTGGTTCCCGAAGAAGCGGTTTCTGAAGATTTGCAGGCCATCGTTCAGGCATTGGCCGGTTATTATAATGATGCTTTCGAAAAGGTGGCGGCTACCAGCCCTTTCAATGAGGTGGTGATGCTGCTGGCAATGAAGAAGAATCAGGAAGCATGGGATAAGATTTCTACCATAGATGTAGAGACCGCCCGCGAATATTATATAAAAGCGATTGCCGCCAACCGCCTGGAGAAAATAGGTGATGCGATTATGAGCATTGAGAAGGCCCTTGAACTTGATCCTTCCTTATTGGAAGTAGCGAAGGTGGACGGTGATATTATTGACTTGCTGCCGGAAGAGCAGAAAATTAAATAATGATATATACAACAAGAGTAAACGATGAATATCTTCAGAATCAACAATAAATATGTAGCAGTGGCAATCTTCCTGATGCTTGCTGTTACCTTACAGGCACAGGATTATGGTGCATTGCAATATATGTTACAGAAACGGCCTGCAAATGAAAAGTTCGAGAGCAATAAATTCAATGAACATCTCTTTTTCTCTGCCGGAATAGGGCCATACAGCTTGTTAACAAGTGGAGATAGTCAGGATGGAATGGGAATGACCGCCCATCTCTTTATGGGAAAGTGGATTACTCCGGTTCATGGACTTCGGATAGGGGTGAATTTAGGTTATCTGCCGTCGAGTATCTACGATTCTAAAATAAAAATGGGTGGCGGCAGCCTGGACTATCTGTTGAATATGTCCTCCCTGGCATACGGATACAATGCAAACCGTTGTTTTGAGTTAGTAGGGATTGCAGGTATAGAAGCCGGTTATTCTAAGGTGGGCGACAATAGCGATCGTTCCGAAAAGTATCCGGATTTGAAAGGCGGCGGTCAGCTTTATTACGGCGCTCATCTCGGTTTACAGGGAAATGTACGTCTTTCTTCTACATTGGATTTGTTTGTAGAACCGCGGATCGGATGGTATAATGACGGTTTTGCGTATACGGAAAGTTGGAGAAACTATAAAATGGCTGGTTCGGTTCTGGTAGGTCTGACCTATATGCCTGCTGCTCCGATGGGAACTAAGATTCATTTCGATGATTTCGATAAAAGTTCCTTCCTGAATCATATGTTTATCTCTTTATCCGGTGGTATCAGTACACTGAAAGTTCCGGGAATCAAGAATACGATTAAAGGATTAGGTCCCCAGTTCTCTGCCGGAATCGGTAAATGGTTCAGTCCTTCTTCCGGTCTGCGTTTGTCCGGGACGGTTGGACTTTCAGACACCCCTTCGGGCAGTGCAAGCGGCTACTTTAAACATGTCGATCTGCATGCGGACTATCTGTTGAATATCAATAATGTTCTTTGGGGATATGATGAAGACAGAATATTTAGTCTGATCGGTATTGCCGGAGTTAACCTGGCAGGTACGAAAGGAGTGGATAAAACCGCCAAGTATGCTCCGGGAATAGGAGTCGGTGTGCAAGGAAGTTTCCGTATCAACCGTTCTGTGGATTTATTTATAGAACCTCGCCTCAATGTGTATAATAAGAGATATGCAGGAGGTCGCGGAGTAGGTGGCAATACGGATCAGCTCGGAGAGTTGAATTTTGGTTTGACTTATCATACGATTGACCGTGCGGCACGTCCGAAGAACGGATTCTCAAGCAATCACATCGCAGACAATCTGTTTATGACTTCGGGAATCGGTGTGCAAATGTTCCTGAATAAGACGAATCTTGAAAACCTTGGTTCTTTAGGTCCGCAGGCTTCTGTCTCTATCGGTAAGTGGTTGAGCCCTTATTCCGGTTTGCGCCTGGTGGGTACGGGTGGATTCTTTACGAACTATGTAGTTCCGGGAAGTGTTAAAGCGGGCAAACTTAGACATGCCAGCGTCAGTGGTGGTCTTGATTACTTGTGGAACATAACGTCTACCATGAGTGGATATAATTCCGATCGTATCTTTGATTTAATAGGTTCGGTAGGTGTCAACCTTGCTTATACTTCCAAATCAGACCATAAGTTCCAACTGGGTATTAATGCAGGCATACAGGGATTATGGCATGTGAATGATTTTCTCGGTTTGTACATTGAACCGCAGATTCGCTTGTATGGAGATAAATTCATTGAAGGTAATCTGGGCTTTATGCAGAAAGACGTAATGGTAGGAGTCAATGCAGGTTTCCACTATCGCTTTGTTCCTTATTCAAAAGCAGCCAATCGCAGCGTGTTTGGTCAGGATGACAAGCGTTACTTCATCTCCGGTGCACTTGGATTGGGTAGCTTGCTCGTAGCCAACAAAGATTTGGTGAAGAATGCAGGTGTAGAAGCAAAAGGAAGCATAGGTAAATGGTACACTCCGTTATCTGCATGGCGGGTAAATGGAACAATTATGTACAAGGCCAAAACGTCGTCGAAGATGAATCTTCATTATGCCGGTTTGGGTATGGATTATATGATGAGTCTGGCCACATTGGCAAAAGGATACAGCCCCGACCATGTGATAGATGTTGTTCCTTTTGTGGGAGTTACGGCCGGACTGGTACGCCGTTACGGTAAGTTCCGAGCAGTGCCGGGACTGGATGCCGGTGTGCAGGTAAAGCTGAAAGTGGCTTCTTCTTTGTATCTGTATGCCGAACCTAAAGTCGGTATCCGTACCGATACATACGATGGCTCCGAACAGGGAAGACCTGACCGCGTAGCTTCCATGGTAGGTGGATTATTGTACAGATTCAAGATGCCTACTTTCCAATAAGAAGAAAAATAAGAAATCGAATAAAAAGGGTTGCGCAATACCGGATTAGTGATTGTGCAACCCTTTTTGTATTCCATTTCCAAGAAATTACGGTTACATAAACGTTACATTAATATTACTTCCATTTCTACCTGATAATGAATAAAATGAATCTTTAGAATTCATTTTCTCCCTTGCTATTCTCCTCTACTTTTGCTCCAGAAATTAAAACGAAAACGTATGAAAACGATTACTGAAGCAATATCGAAACAAAGTTCAAACAGAAGATTAGCCGATTTCCTCTTTATTCTATGGGCAGGTGGAGCAGCCCTTCTTTCTTACTCACTGGTTTATGCATTGCGTAAACCTTTCACAGCTGCTACTTTTGACGGGATAGAAGCATTCGGTTTTGATTATAAAGTACTGGTTACTATCATTCAGATAGCAGGTTATCTGATAGCCAAGTTTATAGGTATCAAGTTGATTTCCGAATTGAAGAGAGAGAATCGCCTGAAGTTTATACTCGTTTCCATTGCCGTAGCGGAATTGTCATTGGTTGCGTTCGGAGCACTTCCCACTCCTTATAATATGTTTGCCATGTTCTTCAATGGATTGTCATTGGGCTGTATGTGGGGAGTTATTTTCAGTTTTATCGAAGGTCGCCGCACTACGGATATTTTGGCCAGTCTTTTAGGAATCAGTATTGTTATCAGTTCGGGAACGGCAAAATCCATCGGATTGTTCGTTATGAATACATTGAACGTCAGCGAATTTTGGATGCCGGCACTTATCGGTGCTTTTGCACTTCCTTTATTGGCTCTTTTGGGATATAGCTTAACCCGTTTGCCACAACCTACGGCACAAGATATAGAACAAAAAAGTAGTCGTGTAACTCTGAATGGCAAGCAACGGAAAGAACTGTTCATCGACTTTATGCCATTTCTTGTATTATTGTTTGTAGCTAACCTAATGTTGGTAGTGCTTAGAGATATTAAGGAAGATTTCCTGGTGAAGATTATTGATATGAACGGACAGTCCTCATGGATGTTTGCGCAGGTAGATACAGTCGTTACATTAATAATTCTGGCGTTATTCGGAGCGATGGCCTTTGTGAAAAGTAACATAAAAGTTTTGGTTGCCCTGCTGGGATTGGTCGTACTTGGGACAGCCACCATGAGTTTTATATCTTTCAATTATGATTCTCTGCAATTGGATGCAATCACCTGGCTGTTTGTCCAAAGTCTCTGTCTGTATATTGCCTACCTCTGTTTTCAAAGCATTTTTTTCGACCGCTTCATCGCTTGTTTCAAGATAAAAGGAAATGTCGGTTTCTTCATTGTGACCATTGATTTTATCGGATATACGGGAACTGTACTTGTCTTGATGTTCAAAGAATTTGCCCATGCAGACATAAACTGGTTGGAATTTTATAATATATTATCCGGTTACGTAGGACTGATCTGTACGGTTGCTTTCACCTGCTCCATGATTTACCTGATACAGCGCTATAAAAAAGAGAAACAACTGAAGAAAGCGAAAGAAGCCGAAATGAGCAACGGGATAAAATTTACGGGAGAAGGTATGGAGCCAACTACTTTTTCACAAATTTGATAAAAGGTGGACGATGAAAATAATAGGACTATATTTGAAATTCTCCTTCCTTCTATCTCTAATACTAACGACTTCCCGGATAACGGCACAGAATCTGCCCGATGGCATACAATATAAAATCACCGGGCGTCTATTAATGGATGGAGGAGTGTATCTGAAGAATCCGAATAACTTTGGCAACGGCACGGAATTTAATGACCTTCGCATCGGTGTAAAAGCTACCTATCAGAACTGGGGAATGAAACTGGAAATGGGATATGCCGGAAACAAAGTAGCCATCAAAGATGCTTTTGCCACCTATTCCTATAAGAATAGTTCCATTCAGATAGGACAATTCTATGAGCCATTCAGTCTCGATATGATTTGTAGTACATTTGATCTTCGCTTCAACCAATCTCCGGGAGCTGTGCTGGCATTGACAAATAGCCGACGTATGGGAGTAGCCTATTCCTATCGTACCCAATATTACTATCTGTGTGGCGGATTCTTTACCGATAATGATTTGAGCAACCTGAAAAACGCATCGCAAGGATATGCCATTGACGGACGTTTGGTTTACCGTCCACTTTATGAGCAAGCGAAACTGGTACATATAGGATTAGCAGCTATCCATCGTACACCGGACGGCACGCTTCCCGAAGATGAGAACAGGAATACGTTTACTTATAAATCTCCGGGCGTGAGCACGATTGATAATCGTACATTAATACAAGCAGATGTAGATCATGCAGCATCCCAATTTAAAATAGGAACCGAACTGCTAATTTACTATCATAAATTCTTTCTTCAGGGTGAATACATCCGCGCCCATGTAAAACGGGAAAAGGGTTTTGAGAACTATACGGCACAAGGAGCTTATCTGCAATGTTCCTGGCTATTGTTGGGACAGAATTATCTGTATGACGAAGAAGTAGCCTGTCCCGGAAGACCGGAAGGAAAAGCACTCGAACTATGTGCCCGTTTCAATTATCTCTCTCTGAATGATGCCGGAATAAAAGGCGGAACACAGAAAGACCTCTCCTTCGGATTGAATTACTATATCAATAAACACATTGCTGTCAAATTGAATTATAGCTACTTCATCCCCGGCTCGCATATCAAAGAGATCGAAAGCACAAACTTTAGTGTAGTACAGGGACGTTTTCAATTCATATTCTAGTACTTGGCAGTTCCGTTCGAATAAAGCTATAATAAAGAATAGGAAGGTGTATTGTATACTAGTTTTACTAAATGTTTCAAAGACATATCGAGAGCACTGCCGACTCAATATGCAGAACCGTATGTAAAAAGTAAAAAATAAGAAGACAGAAAAAACTGGAATGTTCTAGGTAAATCTCCTTTATTGTTCGTAATAGACAATAAAGGAGATTTTTTGCATTGGTTATTTTTTCTATAGTTTCTGTTACCAGTTTGCCAACCTGGGTGGAATAGAAAGTATAGTTTTAGAAAGAACTTCAATAAACAGAATAATTAAAATATAACATAGTTTAGTGATATGAATATAGTAGGAGTTTTATCAGGTAAAAGAAAATGTTTGTTAGCAATAGCTATTGCATTTTCGACATTCGGGAATGCCCAATTAGTAACCTATCCGGAAGGATTGAACACTGGTATGCCACATAATGATGATTATACAGTCAAAGTACGTGAAGCAGGTGGTGAATGGAAAGATGTATTCGAATATGAAGTCCAAGTAGATATGGATCGGGTACAATCTGCTTCAATGGTACAGTTTGATATAGGCAGTCCCGTAGAAGTGATGGTGAAAAAGAACAATGGCACCATTCAGGATGTGAAAATCCGTCCGTTAGCAATAGGTATACAACATACGGTAAACCACAATGCTATCTTTTTTACACTCACTAGACCTCAATGCCTGTCGATTGAGTTTAACGGTGATCGTTTGCATAATCTTCATTTGTTTGCTAATCCTTTGGAAACAGAAACTTATACTGAAAGCAGTGACAAAGTAATGTATTTCGGACCGGGTGTCCATCGTCCGAAAGATTTGCCGAACACACAGATACAGATTCCTTCCAATACTACTGTTTATTTAGCTCCCGGAGCTGTTGTAAAAGCTAAATTATTGATTGACAAAGCTGAAAATGTACGCATTGTCGGGCGTGGTATTCTCGACCATCCGATCCGTGGAATAGAAGTTACCCATTCTAAAAATATATGGATTGACGGTATTACAGTTATAAATCCAGATCACTATACAGTATTTGGTGGTGAGTCTACAGGGTTGACCATCAATAATTTAAAGTCTTTTAGTTGTAAAGGATGGAGTGATGGCATAGATCTGATGTGTTGCAGTGACGTATTAATAGACAATGTTTTTATGCGGAACAGTGATGATTGTATTGCCATCTATGCCCATCGCTGGAACTATTACGGAGGAAGTCGTAACGTGACTTTACAGAATTCAATCCTTTGGGCGGATATTGCTCATCCGATCAACATTGGAGGACACGGTAACCCGGACGATAAGGTTGGAGAGATTCTTGAGAATATAACTGTCCGTAATGTCGATATTCTGGAACATGATGAAGATGATCTTCTTTATCAGGGCTGTATGGCAGTGGATTGCGGTGATAAAAACTTGGTACGCAAAGTATTATTTGAGGATATCCGTGTAGAGAATATCCAGGAGGGAAGATTGTTTCATATTAATGTTCGTTTCAATTCAAAGTATGATAAGCAACCCGGCCGGGGAATTGAAGATATTATTTTTCGGAATATCATTTATAATGGAGTAGGGGAGAATCCATCTCTATTGAAAGGGTTTGATAAAGAACGTTCCGTCAAGAATATCATCTTCGATAATGTGATTATCAACGGCATGAAGATGAAAAATATAGATGATTTTATCACGAATGAATACATAAAGAATATCACAGTCAAATAGCATAATCTGGTATATGAAGTATGAATGGAAAAATCTCTTTGTATTAGGTGCAAACTTCTTTTCTTCTAATATCAAACTTTCTTTAGGTTAAACATAAACTATAAATGCAAGTTTCATTTATATAATTAGAACTTGCAATTATATAAATGAAACTTTCGTTTTTATAATCAAAGCTTGCAATTATAGATTTCTATTAGATAAGAGTAACTTTAGTATTAGAAGGAAAGAACTTTGCAATAGGAAGATAATAACTTATCTATTAATAGATGAGAGCAAAGCTGCACTGGAATCAGAATTAAGGAGTCTGGAAGAGAACCATGAGTATAAATACAAGAGTTTTATTCCCGGGTTTATGCTAATCAAAGTAAATGTTTCATTCACTTTGAACTCCTTTTTATTACTAAATACTATCTTTGCTTATCACTTGTATAAAAAACGAATCGCACTATGATTAACAAAATTATATGGATTATTGGGATTGTATGGATTGGGAATATTCAAAATGGAGTGCAAGCGCAACGACGTAACTTTATCCATCCCGGAATCACCTATACCCAAGGTGATTTAGACCGGATGAAAGCTATGGTCAAGGCGAAACATGAGCCTTATTATTCTACTTTTCTGAAATTAAAGGAATCTCCCTATTCTTCACTCAATACGCAAGTTATCAATCGGGGAAAACAAATCAGAGAAGGACGTTTTAATGCTACTATCGGAGTAGATGGCAGGCGGGCACATGACTTAGCATTGCTTTGGCATCTGACGGGCGATGAGGCTTATGCCCGTAAAGCGGTCGAATATCTGAATGCTAATTCTTATTATACCAATACAAGTAGTCGTGGAACAGGACCATTAGATAACGGAAAGATTTACCTTTTAATTGATGCCGCCGAATTAATGCGTGATTATTCCGGTTGGAAAGTAGAAGACCAGCAACGTTTTAAAAATATGTTGGTCTATCCTGGATATAGCAATACGGAAGATTTCTCTTCCAAATATGCAAATTACTGGGATGATTCAAAGAACGGAGTTACATTCTATTGGAATATTTTTAATTTCGATGCCGCAAGGTTTGGTAATCAAGGACTTTTCGCTGCTCGTGGAATGATGGCAATGGGGATTTACTTAGATAACGAAGTAATGTATGACCGTGCTTACCGTTATTTATTGGGAATGAAGCATCGACCGGATGATTTACCTTATCCTTCAGGACCGACGGTCACTAGCAAAGAACCGATTAAGAAATCACCAACCATGCTTGATTATAAATTGGAAGGAAGAGAAAACAAGATTTCAGATTATGGATACGATGAACAGCTACAGTATTATATCTATCCAAACGGTCAATGTCAGGAGTCGAGTCGCGACCAGGGACATGTATTGGCAGGTATCCACAATTATGTAGCTATCGCAGAAATGGCATGGAATCAGGGAGATTCTTTGTATAATTGTCTCAATAACCGTTTGCTTCTTGGTTTGGAATGGAACTATCGTTATAACCTCTCTAAAGTCCAGACCTATGAAGAGCAAAAAGAGCCTTGGGAACCGACAAGTTATAGTAAGAATTCAAATGAAGTTACCTTTGAGAACGGAAAATTTCTCCAGATAAAAAGCCGTAGTGGACGTTGGGAATCCGTAGCCGTATCTCCTCACGGACGTGGAGACGTAGCAGGTAGTGGCGGAACTCGTGAAATGGCATTGGCGCATTATGCAGTACGTGCTGGATTGCCGGAGAACAACTATACCTGGTTGAAACGTTACCGTGATTATATGATAGAACATCACGGTTGCGAAAACTGGGGGATAGCACCCAACTGGTTTTATGAATGGACTGGCTGGGGAACATTGACCAAGCGATTGACTCCCTGGATGGCAGGCGATCCCGTTTCTTTCTCTACGGGAAAGCGTGTATCAGGAATTCATTTGCTACCTTGTGAAATATCGGCTGCCGATTACGATTATTATTGTCTTGCGGAAGATCCCGAAGGGCATACCTATCACAATGTAGGAAAGAAACGTGGCAACGAATACAGACCTGACGGAGCAGTAGAGCTACGAAAAGAAGAAGATAACTACGTCGTTACCCAAATAGAAGATGGAGAATGGATGAATTATACTGTAAGTATTCCTACCAATGGAGATTATACCGTTTATCTTGTTTATCAATCAAAAGGAAATTCTTTATTGTCCGTAGCTTCTGATTCGGAAGTAAAGACAGAACCCATGCAATTACCCAGCTCCGTACAATGGACGGAAAGAGAAATAGGTAAACTCACTCTTCCCGCAGGAGCTTGTGTACTTCGTTTACAGATAGAGCAAGCCGGAGATAAACTCGAAATTCAGAAAATAATAGTAAAGTAGGATAAGGGGATTTGATTCTTCGTTCGTACTTAATAATAGTACTACAAAAAAAGATGGCCATGAAAATTCGAATATGTTTGTTAATCATACTAATGGGATTATTGTATCCGGGTTATATTAGCTCGCAAGAATCCCCTTATGTATTCCGCCAGATTGGAGTTGTCGAAGGATTACCGGATAACTATGTAAAAAGCGTTTTCCCCATTCCCGACGGACGTATCGGTGTGCGAAGTACTGTGTTATTAAGCCTGTATGATGGTGCGAACTATTCAAATTTCCCTTTCAATATTCATGGCGAATATTCGATAGCATATAACCATATTATTCCCGAACAATATATTGATGCCGACAAACGTTTGTGGATGAAAGAACGCAAGAGCCTGCGTGTCTTCGATTTGACTACCGAACAGTATATCTATAACGTAGATTCTTTATTTCAACAATTCGGCTTAAAGGATAAAGTGGCGGACCTGATTATTGATTCAGAGAAACATTGTTGGTTTCTGACGCCGGGTTCCTCTGTCTATATGTACGATGCAGAGACAAAGTCAATCGAACAGGTTTGCAGGAATGATGAGTTTATGGAATACTATGGAGGATTACTCGGAGTAGAAAGTCATGGAAAATACAGTTGGATGGTTCATCAGAAAGGGGCTATCCGTTGCTACGATTTAGAAAAGAAACGTTTCGTGCATCAACTTGATTTCCTGAAAGACCAACTGAAACCGGATGACCGTGTGGTTTTGAAGATACTCGATAATGGTGACTTTTGGTTGATGTGGGATCGTGGAGTAGGCTATTATGATGTCTATAATAAAAAATGGAACCAAATTTCAGGTATCCAACTCGGACACTATTCATGGTTTACTTCTATGGACGTGGATAAAGGCGGAAATGCATGGGTAGGAACCGTTATTGATGGATTCTATGTCATTGATATGCACAATTTCTCTGTAACCCGGACACTGGATATTCCTTTATTATCAGGTAATACAGTACGAAACGGTATTCAAAGCATCTATTGCGACCGGGAAAATAATTCCGTTTGGATAGGACTTTATAATCAGGGAATGTGTTATTATCATCCCAGCATGAATAAAATAGTGCTGTACAATAAGAAGATGATAAATGGCGACTGGAAAGGAGAGGAAATCCGCTGTATGCTCGAAACATCTAAAGGAGAAATTCTGATGGGTACTACGCAGGGTGTCTATCGCTATGAACCGGAGACTAAAAGCATGAACAGATTCTATCATGAATTCAGTCAGAAGAATTGCCGTGTACTTTATGAGGACAGCAAGAAGCGTGTTTGGGTCGGAACATACCACGATGGGCTCTACTGCATAGATCATGGAAAGGTACAATCTTACGATTATCCCGATACGGATTATCAGAATGAATTGGATTTCAGTAATATCCGTGTCATGGTCGAAGATTCTTCCGGTCGATTGTGGGTAAGTATATATGGTGGTGTAGGATTATTCAATCCTGAAAACGGGCAAATAAACTTATTGTCCGAACAGTTTCCCGAACTCAAAAAATATAAAGTAGCGAATGCATTGGCCATAGATAATCAATCCCGGTTGGTCGTAGGCAGTGATAACGGACTCTACATTTACGATCCTGCAACGAATAAAATATGGATACCGGAGGAAGACGGGCAGGCTAATTCTATTTTCAATCAGGGAAGTATCAAGTATAATCAGATCCTCAAAGACCATGAGGGAACTTTATGGTTTGCTACACAATATGGCTTGAGCGTTTTGACTTACAATGGGCAAAGCTACACATTAGGGAAAGAAGAAGGTCTGTCTAAAGCTATCTTGAACGTAGTGGAAGATAAGAACCATGATATATGGATTTCGACAGTCACTTCTATTTATAAGATAAAAGTAGACAGAAGAGCAGATAAATACAGTTTTCATGTAATCAGCTGTCTGTCGGAAGATGAAATCCGTCAGGATGATTTATATAGTTTCCCTTCGTTAATGACCAGGGACAATCAGCTTTTCCTGGGGCTGATGAACGGCTTTATTGCTTTCTCACCAGAAAACATGATAGATAATCAGTGCCTCAATCGTCCTCTGTTTACCTCATTCCGCTTGTTTAATGTTCCGGTTGTTTCGGGCGAAATATATAACGGACGTGTCTTATTTGACAAAGCATTAAGTTATTCGGACGAAGTACAATTAAAATATGATGAGAACTATATCACACTTGAGTTTTCTGGTCTGAACTTCCCTAATCCTTCTCAAACCTCTTTCCGTTACCAACTGGAAGGATTTGACAAAGAATGGACGGAAACCCTTTTTGAGAATGGACAAGGACGTGTGGTCTATAATAATCTCCCTTCGGGCGAATACATCTTCCGTGTGTCCGCTGCCGGAAACGACCGGATATGGGGACCGGAGTCTGCATTCAAAATTGTCATTCATCCCCCGTTCTGGGATACACTGGCCGCTCGTGTTTTCTATGCAATTTTAGTTATTCTCTTAATTTTCGGGTTGATCTACGTAATAAACCGCCGCAACCGGCAGAAGATGATTCGTATGCAAGAAGAGGAAGCGTTGAAGCAGAAAGAAGAACTGGATCAGATGAAATTCCGCTTCTTCACAAATATAAGCCATGAACTCCGCACTCCGCTGACGTTGATTATCACGCCATTAGACATGGTGATACGTCGATTGACAGACGATGTGATGAAAAAACAACTGAATACCATCTATAAGAATGCTCAAAACCTATTGTCATTGGTGAATCAGCTACTCGATTTCCGCAAACTGGAAATGAAAGGAGAGAGGTTGCATCTGATGAACGGCGATATGGAGGAGTTTATTGTTTCGGCCTATAACAACTTCATGCCAATGGCAGTAGAGAAGCACCTTAACTTTGTGAACCAATCGGAACATAGAGCGCTTTATATGTTCTTCGACCGGGATAAGGTACATAAGATTGTGAATAATCTCTTGTCCAACGCCTTCAAATATACACCGCAGGGAGGCACAGTGAACTTACAGCTCGCGACAGAAGAAATAGAAGGAAGAAACTACGTGAGAATATCCGTATCCGACACTGGAATCGGAATATCCGAATCAGACCTTCCTTATATCTTCGACCGTTTCTATCAGGTAGGAAATGAAGGAGACGAAAAAATAGGTAGTGGCATCGGACTTCATTTGGTAAGGGAATATGTAAATATACATGGTGGCCGTATTAAAGTGGACAGTCAGATAGATCGTGGATCAGTATTCACCGTTTGGTTGCCGATGGACCTGAAACCGGAACCGGACGAACTGCCGGAAGAAATCATCGGAACGGAAGCATCAGATGTTAAAGAGAAAGAAACCACTACATCTACAGTTGATGATAACCTGAAGAAACTGTTGTTAGTGGAGGACAATCAGGAGTTCCGTACTTTCCTGAAAGAACAGTTGGAAGATTTCTATCAGATCATTGAAGCGGCAGACGGCGAGGAAGGAGAGCGAAAAGCGATAGAGGAAAATCCGAACCTGATTATCAGCGACATTATGATGCCGAAAGTTGACGGTATCGAACTTTGCCGTCGGATCAAGACGAACGTGCAGACTTCCCATATACCTGTGATATTGTTGACGGCCCGCACTGCCGATGATATCAAGATTAACAGCTATGAAGTAGGAGCAGACTCTTATATGTCGAAACCTTTCAACTTTGATATGCTGATGGTACGCATTGAAAAGCTGATAGAGCAGCAGGAAAAGAGAAAACAAGAATTCCGTAAGAACATAGAAGTAAATCCGAGCGCTATCACTATTACTTCAGTAGACGAACAACTCATACAGAAGTGTCTGGAATACATAGAGAAGAACATGGATAATCCTGAATATGGTGTAGAAGAGTTGAGTGGTGATTTGGGTATGGTGCGTATGAGTCTTTACCGTAAGTTACAATCCATCACCGGACACACACCGACGGACTTTATTCGCAGCATCCGTTTGAAACGGGCGGCACAGTTATTACAAGGAAGTCAGTTGCCGATTGTTGAAATAGCGAACCGGGTAGGATTCAGTTCACCCAGCTATTTCTCGAAGTGTTTTAGAGAAATGTTCGGGATGCTTCCCAAGCAATATGCCGAGGAATCGGGAAGAAAAGAATGACATTGTGTTTGTGTTTGTAGTTTAATTATTACATTTGCGCTCAATAAGTGAGATAATTTTAAGTTCTTGTTCACATTGGGGCAGAAGAAGTTTTATTTTATAATATATGTTGATATGAAAGTATTAGTTTTAATTTCATTGGTAGGAGGTTTGATGTTATCCTCTTGCGGAGGTAGCAGTTCAAAAAATAATGCAAATGTTAAGGAGGTAAATCCTGCAGATACCATCTATTTGGGAGACTTACGTGAAAAATTTGCAAATGATAGTGTTTTCTTTAAAATAGTGGCACCGGATTTGATGTTGATGGATTATCAGTATCTTTGGGCAGTAACAGAATCGGAAGCAGTAGAGAAAGGACTGACAAAAGAATACTATAAACGTGTGAAGAAAGAAATCACCGATACGAATGAAGCGATCAAAAGAGGTGTGATGAAAGGTGCGAACGTAAAACGTATACCGGATTTCCAGGCATCACAGGAAAATAAATAATGAATCCTTCCGGATGAAAGCTTTCATCCATGCAAATATAAGAACAGGGGAGTCGTCAAATGTAACGACATCCCCTTTTTTATTGGTGTGACGGTTAGATTTATCCCGATGAAATGGGAAGTTTTTGCAAAAATACACGCTTGTTACGATAGTTTTGTTATCTGTTACTTTTGTGATATTTGAATTTGAAACTTGTTCCTACTTTTGTATCATCGTTAAACGGATAAATTTAATGCCATGAATAAACAGCAAGCTACATTTGACGACTTCTTCTCTGAATGCTATCTTAAATATAAGGAGTATATCAAGAACTATATCGCTATCCGCATTTGCCATCCGCATGAAGCGGAAGATTTGGCACAGGATGTCTTTGTCCGCTTATGGGAACACAGGGTATTTGTGAACAAAGATACAGTCTGGTCTTTGCTTTTTACCATCGCTCGCAATATAGTAACCGATAAAATCCGTCGTTATTATAAACAGGAAGATTTCGTCGCCTACATATATAATAGGATGGAAGACACCAGTCGGAATACCACAGAAGATACCATTCATTTTCGTGAACTAAAGAAGATGCATGACCAGGTTATGGAAGCTCTTCCTGTCAAACGCCGTCAGATTTATGAACTTAGTTTCAATCATGAACTCTCTTGTCCTGCCATTGCAGGAAAGCTGTCCTTATCTCCCCGTACAGTAGAATGTCAACTATTACTGGCTCGTAAGACTGTTCGCACCTATTTGAAAAATGAATTCTCCAAAGTCGGTTAAATACCAGATTCGGAAAAACACATATTAACTTTAACAATTTAATAGTATTATGGAAATTAAATCCAAATTCTTATGTTCAAAAGGAGTCGCATTGGCTTTCGCCATGCTACTGGGTGGTTCGCCCGGTGTATTGCTCTATGCAAATGATTCTGTAGAAGAGAGTTTGATGGTAGTCCAGACGAGCCGCACCATCAAAGGACTTGTGACAGATGCGAATGGTGAACCACTAATTGGTTGTAATGTAGTGGTCGTAGGAAGTAATGCAGGAGTAATTACCGATATTGACGGTCGGTTTACGCTGAATATTCCTGCTGATGCCAAACAGATAAAAGTTAGCTATATCGGATATGTAGATCAGATTATTAACCTTCATGACCGCTCTGATTTTAAAGTGGTATTAAAGGAAGATAATAATGCACTAGACGAGGTTGTTGTAGTGGGTTATGGCACGCAGAAAAAAGCGACGTTGACAGGGGCGGTAGAACAAATTGGTAGCCAGGTATTGGAAAGTCGTGCCATTACCAATGTCGGTGCTGCTCTGCAAGGAGCCACTCCGGGTTTGGTAGTCACTCGTTCTTCCTCACGTCCGGGTAATGAAGGTTTAAATTTCCAGATTCGTGGTCTGACATCTGTCAATGGAGGTAGTCCGTTGATTATTGTAGATGGGGTACCTGTATTGAATTCAGAGTCATTCCAAAATCTAAACTCGGATGATATTGAGAATATTAGCGTTTTGAAAGACGGTTCAGCTTCCATTTATGGGGCGAAAGCAGCTAATGGCGTTATCTTGGTAACTACCAAAAAAGGTAAAGGTAAGACAACGGTTGATTATGGCTTCAATATGCGTTTCACTACCAATGGTATTATGGCTTTCTCTCCCAGTATGCAGGAATATGCTTCCATGTGGCTGGAAGCCAATAAAGAAATGCCGGAACATGACTGGTGGGGCTGGGGAGAAGAAAACCTGAAGAAGATGGCTCAAGGCATTGAAGGTATTTATGAGTCGACTGTAGCCGATTGGGGTACGATGTTCGTTGGTAATGCCAATCGCCTGGATGAATTGTTTGCCCGCCGTTATTCTTACCAGCATAATTTGAGTGTAGCAGGTTCTACAGATAAATCCGATTACCGCATCTCTTTAGCTTATGCTGATAACCAAGCCAATCTGGCCACTGCTTATGACGGGCAGAAACAGTTGAACTTGCGCTTGAACTACGGAATCAAATTGACTGATTGGTTCAAACTGGAGACTTCAGCCAGTATGATTAAAACAAATACCGAAACACCCACACATGGTATTGACCGTACACTTTACGGAAACGATGCTCCGTTTTTCCCGGCAAAAAATCCCTATGGACAATGGTACGCTAACTTCGGTAATGTCGGTGATCGCAATGCGGCAGCAGCTACAACGGATGGTGGACGTGACGAGAGAGAGAAGTTGACTACTCGTGTCGATTTTAAAGCATTGGTGGATATTTGGAAAGGAATCACTTTCGAGGGTACTGCTTCATTTCAAAATGAGGAATATCGCAGAGAACGCTATTCGCTTCCGGTACAGTGTTACAATTGGTTCGGCGAGCAGACGGCGAAGTTAGTATATGAAACAACACAAACCCTTAGTACTCCGCAAGATGTGCTGAATTTTAAAGATTCCCATCAGCCGGGATATTTGGTACAGGCAAATAATGCCCGGTATCAGTACTATTCAGGGTTATTGAAATATAAGCGTACATTTGCCGAAGTACATAATATAGATGCTATGTTCGGCATCAATGCCGAGAAATGGGTGACTAAGAAAGTGGTTACCGCCCGTGAGAAGTTTGAGGATGCCGGAATTTACGATTTGAATTTGGCTACGGGTACACAGGGTAACGGTGGAGGAAAGACTCATAATGGTACCTATTCATATATTGCCCGTTTGAATTATAACTATGCGGAAAAATATATGGTTGAATTGATGGGGCGTCGTGACGGAAATTCCAAGTTTGCTCCCGGTTATCGTTTCAAAAGCTTTGGTTCTGTCTCTTTGGGATGGGCATTCTCGGAAGAACAATTTGTAGAATTTTTAAAACCTGTTCTTTCTTTTGGTAAGTTGCGTTTAAGTTACGGTAGTTCGGGTAATGATGTCGGGCTGGGTGATTACGATTATGTGTCTACTGTCTCTCTTGGAACAGCCGGTTTTGGAACTATACCTGCCAATCAGGTATCTTCAGGTTTTGGCGGTTTAATTTCTTATGACCGTACTTGGGAGAAAGTTTCACAGAAAAACTTTGGTATCGATCTTAACTTTTTCGATAATCGTTTGAAAGCTACATTCGATTATTTTATAAAAGATAATACCGGTATGTTGGTAAATGTCACATATCCGGGTGTATTAGGAGGTAAAGCTCCTAAAACGAATAGTGGTCATTTGAATGTAAAAGGTTGGGAATTCACTATTGGATGGCGCGATCAGATTAAAGACTTTTCTTACTATGCCAACTTTAATATTGGTGATACAAAGAGTCTGTTGAAAGAGATGGAAGGAGCAGATTCTTATGGGGCTGGTTGGAATGCAGCCGTGAATGGGTATCCGTTGAATTCGTACTTTCTTTATCGCACAGATGGTTACTTTAAAGATCAGGCAGAAGTAGACCGCTATTATGCACTCTATGGAGAGGGTAAAGAAGATTTGACTGGTGTAGGAGCAGGAAGTGCAAGCCGGTTGCGTCCGGGTGATACCAAACGTTTGGATTTGAATGGTGATTATAAGATTTCCGGTGCAGGGAATGAGAATAGCGATTTGCAATATCTCGGTGACTCCAATCCACATTTTGTTTTCGGTTTCACACTGGGAGGATCATGGAAAGGTATTGATGTGAACGCAATGTTCCAAGGTGTCGGCAAGCAGTATGTTATCCGTAATGACTGGATGGCTTATCCTTTTCAAACACGTACTGCCAATCAGAACCCGACATATTTGGGAAAGACATGGACAGAGAGCAATCCGAATGCTGAATTCCCTCGCTTGACTACCAATGCGAATCTCGCACGCTGGAATTATCAGAATAACGACTTTATGATGCAGAATAACCGCTATATCCGTTTGAAAACATTAATAGTCGGCTACACATTGCCGCAGATATGGACTCGCAAGGTGAAACTGGAAAAAGTACGTGTTTACTTCTCTGGTAATGATTTATGGGAAGCTACCAGTATTCGAGACGGTTTCGACCCGGAAATGGGAGCAGCCTCCAACAACAGTGGATACCCGTTTGCACGTACTTGGTCGTTCGGTCTGAACATCACTTTATAGTAGCTATGGAAAATTAAATACAGAATAGAAGATATGAAAAAGATAACGAACTATATATTAATTTGCACCTGCGCATTGGGATTTTCTTCATGCGTGAATACGTTCCTTGACTTGGAACCACTGGATGCCAAGACAGATGTGATTTATTTCAAAACTCCGGAGCATTTCCGTGAATATGCTAACGGGCTTTACGGGCAATTATTGGGATGGCAGTCTTCCTATGGAAGTATATTCGATCACATGGATGCGGCATCCGATCTTTCTACTTGTTTCAGATATTCGTATGGTGTGGGGACCGGTGTGATGGGAGTTCCTAATGACGATAGCCGTTGGGGTAATTGCTATGGTAATATTCGTGCCACTAATCACATGTTTGAAAGAGCAGTTTCTTCCTATACAGGTAATTTAGCGGATATTAAAAAAGAATTAGCCGAAGGTCATTTTTTCCGTGCCTATAACTATTTTTACTTATTGAAGTTTTTTGGTGGAGTGCCTGTCGTTACGAAAGTTCTCGACGTGACTTCACCGGAGTTATATGGAAAACGTAACAGCCGTTATGAGGTTGTCAACTTGATTCTTTCCGATTTGGATGAGGCTATTGCAGGGTTGCCGTTGGAACAGAATATAACCTCTGCCGACAAAGGTAAAATCAGCAAACAGGCTGCACAGGCATTTAAGGCTCGCGTGTTACTTTATGAAGCTACCTGGCGTAAGTACAATGGCACTTCTACTGATTTTGAAGGTTCTGCCGGTCCGGCTTCCGATCAGGTAAATGCTTTTCTGGAAGAATCCGTTCAATTATCCGAAACAGTGATGGGAGATGCTGCTTATTCCCTTTGGAATTATAACAATGTTGCAGCTATGAGAAATATGAGCAATCGTTACCTGTTTAATATTGAAGAAGAAGCCAGTAATCCTGCCGGTGCCGGAAGAGCGACGAACAAGGAATTTATCATCGCTTCTGTATATAGTCAGGAAACGCGTAAAGGACAGGTAGATTTGAATCAGGTGATTTATACGGATATGCGTCCCAGCCGGAAATTGATTGATATGTTTTTATGCACTGACGGGCTTCCGGTCAGCATGTCTGATAAGTTCCAGGGATATAAAAATCCGGGGGACGAATTTCAGAATCGGGATTTCCGTTTGACTTCTTATATAGGTTCATATGCTACGAGCCTGACAGTTGAGAACTGTGGGTATGGTGTTTCCAAGTTTGCTATTACCGATATTCAACGCCAAAGTAAAGATGAATCGGCCAATTATCCGGTACTTCGGTTGGCAGAAGTATACTTGAACTATGCCGAAGCTGTGATGGAACGCTATGGTGAAATATCAGATGACCAGTTGAATAAGTCGATAAATAAAATCCGTGCCCGTGCGGGAATTGCTAACCTAACAAATGCATTGGCAAAGCGAATTCAGGAAGGAGTGCCGGCAAATGCGAGTAAGACAGTCAATCAGGTAATGCTGGATGAGATTCGCCGTGAACGTGCTTTGGAACTCTATATGGAAGGTTTCCGTTGTGACGACCTGAAACGTTGGGGCATTGCGGAGAAGAATCTGAATGAGTCTCGTTGCGGTGCGGTAGTAGGTAATGCCAGCTATCCGACGGCATTTATAGACGAAAACGGGAATGCTACCAGTGCTTTCAATCCGGCTATTTTTACGAAAGGGACGGAAGAAGTAGAGACAGGTAAAGGTAAACTACCTTGTGTAGTGCTTCTCAAATCATCCGACTGCGCATTTACTAAGGGAGATTATTTGTGGGCAATTCCAAGAAATCAAATCAACCTGAATTCAAATCTGGTACAAAATCCGGGATATTAATCATTCAATCGTTTAACGTATAATACCATAGATTATATGAAGTTTTTATTCAAATATACATTTCACTTGGCAATACTTGCTTGTGTTTCCGCACTTTTCTCCGGTTGTGAGCAAGACCCCAAGTATAGAGTTTATGATTATCCTGTGCCAGTAGTGGAGAGCATTTATCCTACGGACGGATATGTCACTACACAGGTAGTTATTACGGGAACCAATTTTGGTGACCGTGCTGAAGCAGTGAAAGTTTTCTTCGGTGAAGCCCAATCCAATAAAGTACTCGATTGCAAAAATAACCGTTTGGTAGTGGAAGTGCCGGAAACTGCAGTAACAGGCAATCTGTCTTTACAGATTTATAATAAAAAGGTGGAGAATATCGGTCATTATACAGTACTGCCTACGCCACGTGTCATTACAGTGACTTCTGATAGTGAAGACGGTGAAGGGGTAGCCGATACGGGAGACAAGGTCACTATAACAGGTGAAAACTTTGGTACGGATCCATCCGATATTTCTGTTAGTTTCAATGGAACGCCGGCCGAATTTGAGCTGGTGGATGAGTCTACTATTGTTGCGACAACTCCTGCTGATTATCAGACAGGTAGTGTGACTGTGACTATTCACGGATATACAATGACAGGTGGTGCAATGTTCAATCCTAACTCGAAGGGTGATGTGACAGTGCTTTATCTTCAAAACTATAAGCAGCCGTTTGCCAAGGCAAATGATGAAAGTTGGAAGAACGGTGAATGGTGGACTCCGGCAGTGTGGAATCAAAATGCAGCATCGTTCAATGCAAAAGGCAATACGACTGTTTCCGGAATGCAATATAAATCAGAAGAAGGCTTAACGTTAGCATTCCAGAATGGATGGGATAAAGAAGCTTATACGAATGGGAAAATGTGGCAGGTTGCTACGCTCCGTCCTGGTAAATACAGACTGGAAGTCACTTATGCATATACATTGGTAGTTACTGATGCGGGGAACTTTATTTCCGTATTGATAGCTAAAGGAGATAGTGAAAGTGATATACCGAATGTCGCTGATCTTGAGCAACTAAATGGAGTTTATGTGGCCTATGATAAAATGGGAACAGCGAATGATTCGGGTACGTTGGTAACACCTTCATTTGAAGTGACGGAGACAACGGATGTTGTCATTGGATTCCTGACTTCTCTGGCTAAAGGTAATTCATACTTTAAGGTGACAGAATTGAAATTGATTCTTGAATGATGTGGAAAAAGAAAAAAGAGTAATTCATCGTGATAATATAATTAAGATTATGAAGAAAATATATAACTATCTGTTTTCCGTTTTTCTCTCGCTTTTCGCATTAGCTGCTTGTGACGAGGATAATGAAGAAATTGTTCCAATGAGTTACACTGATCCTGTGGCGACTGTAACAAAGATAGATCCCGTAGAAGGATATGTTGGGAATGAGTTTACCGTTAGTGGCAGTGATTTTGGTATCATAACAGAAGATGTGAAAGTATTTATCGGTTCCCAGGAGGCAGTAGTAGTCTCCTGCGCCGATGATGCTATCCTTGCGAAAGTGCCGGAATCGGCAACAAACGGAAAGATAACCGTTGAGGTTTTCGGGCAACGTGTGGAGACTGATCTAGTTTATCGTGTACTTGGTAAGCCGGGTGTCAGCGTAGTGAAACCTTCTTATGGTTTTCCGGGTGCCAGTATCGTTTTTGAAGGACAAGAATTTGTTTCTTCTAAAACACTGTATACTTTGACTTTCGGGACTTCCACAGACAAGGCAGAGATTGTGGGTACACCTACTGATACCGAATTTACGGCCAAAATTCCCGAGACAGCTGTCAGTGGAGTTATGACACTTATTATGGCAGAACAAACGATTGATTTGGCTTCTTATCCTTTCACTGTGTTGAAGCATGCAACGCTCGATACTCCTAAGGAAGACGAACCGGTTCTATCAGGTTTTGCTGGCAGTAAATTTGCAATAACAGGAACCAATCTTTTGCAAGAATTGCTGGATAAGTCTGTTGAAGGGTTGGAGCCTTTGAAAGTAACTTTCTTTAAAGCTGGCGGAGAACCTGTAGAAGCTGCAATAGATACAGATAATTTGACGGATAAGAGTATTCCACTCACTGTACCTGCTTCGTTGGAAGCCGGAGATTATACAATTACTGTCATTACTCCGTTTGAAACTATCGGGACACAGTTGAAATATACGGTATTACCGATGCCTACAGTAACAGGCATTTCAACGAAAGCCGGATATATTAATGCGGAAGTAACGATCATTGGTCAGAACTTTGGTACGAAAGCTGAAAATATTCAGGTCTTTTTCGGAGAAACAGTTTGTGATAAAGTGACACTGAATGATACAGGTAATATCGTAGTGAATGTTCCCAAAGGAGTTTCATCTGAAGCTCCGGTGAAGATTAAACTGATAATTCAGGGTAAGGAAATAGAGATGGGCGAATCGGGCACATTTGAGGTTTGGGAAACTCCGGAAATCACTTCTGTTGAAACACCGTATATTTATCCTAATGGCACATTAGTAAAAGCCGGACAGGAAATAACATTTACAGGAAAAGGTTTTGGAACGGATAAGAATTCTGTTACAGTTACTTTTGAGGGAATATCCGTACCCGTTACGGTTAAAGAGATTACTACGACTTCTATTACTGTAACGGTTCCGCAAGGTTTCAATGGTGGAAAAGTAACAATGGTGTTTGAAGGTATTGCACAACCCGTAGAGAGTGATATGTTACAACCTCTGCCGGTGGATGGAGATATTTCTCAATATGTACTCATGAACTATAAACAGCCTTTTGAATATGTAAAAGAAGGTGGGGATAAAGGATTCCATAAAAAAGGAGAGTGGGCAAAAGCTGCTTATTGGATAGTTCAGAACTCTAACTTGACTGCTGGTGAAGGAGGTGCTGCTGTTGATTTGGCATTTAAAACGAAATATGGTGATGGAAGTGATGCAGGTTTGGCTTTACAAACAGATTGGGGATTTGACAATCCTAAAAATGATGGTAAGGTATATCAGACTTCTCATCTTCAAAAAGGAAAATATAAGTTGACGGCACACGTTTATGAATATGACGGCAGAGGTTTTACCGGTTATGTTGCGGTTTGTAAAGGTAACGAGATGGCAAATACGAGTGATATACCAAGTAAGAGTCTGGCAAACGCTTCTATTTCGGGTACGGGTGATGTAGTAGTTGATATTCTTGTTGAAGAGCCTACCGATGTTGTCATTGGTTTTGTATGTACGATTACAGTAAAACAAGGACGGGCTAAGATAGATAATTTCAAATTAGAGTTAGTAGAGCAATAAACTATAATTGGGTGCACCGTAATCAATGGTAGATATGGTGTACCATTAAACCAAAAATATGATGAAAAAGATATATTATATAACCGCAGTATTTGCTACCCTGTTTTTGGTAGGATGTGGGGACGGCATTGACCTTCCGGGTGTCAATGTGGAAACTGATTTGAATAAAATTCCTCTTCCTGATAATAATGTAAATTTGGAACAGGTTGAACTTAAACCGTCAACGGAACCCATGCTGCATGAAGGGTTGCATACGGAGGAAGACTTCCAGCGTATCCGGGATAAAAAAGCTGCCGGAGAAGAGCCTTGGATAAGTGCTTATCAATTATTAGTAGAAAGTCAGTTTTCGCAGAAGACGGCAGATACTTATCCTACGGAATGGATTAAACGTGGAGTTTCCGGTGATGAAAATTATATGAATGCAGCCAGAGGAGCCACTATTGTATATCAGCAAGCGCTTCGTTGGAAAATTGAACAAGATGATGAATATGCGGCAAAAGCAGTGGAGAATCTGAATAAGTGGGTACAGACTTGTGTAGGTGTAACAGGTAATACGAATTTATCGCTTGCTGCAGGACTTTATGGTTATGAATTTGCTATTGCCGGTGAATTATTGAGGGATTATGGAGGATGGGATCGTGCGGACTTCGCAGCGTTCCAGAATTGGTTGCTTAAAGTGTTCTATCCTGCTAATGATGATTTCCTGAAACGTCATCATGATACCAATGCGTTACACTATTGGGCTAACTGGTGTCTTTGTAATATAGCGGCTAAAATGGCTATCGGCATTGTAACCGATCGTCGTGATATTTATAATGAAGGTATCGCCCATTTGCAGACGGGTGATACAAACGGACGTTTACGTCGTGCTATCTATCACGATTATGCACCGGACTATAACTTTGCTCAATGGCAGGAAAGTGGCCGTGACCAGGGACATACATTGATGTGTGTTGGATTGATGGGAATTATCTGTCAGTTGGCATGGAGCCAGGGAGACGATTTCTTTGCTTATGATGATAATCTCTTCCTACGGGCCTGCGAATATGCCGCTTGTTGTAATTACACTAATGAGACTGTACCATATACTACTTATATATGGCAAAAACAGAGTCAATGGGGATATCCGATTCCGGAAGAACAAACAACACTTGGTGGTGGTAAATGGATTAAACGTGCGATATGGGCGTTGCCTTACTATCATTACAAAGGGATAAAAAACATCTCGGATGATAATCTCAAATATACTAAGATTGCTACCGAATATGTAGGAATAGAAGGCGGCGGCGGTTATTATGATGCTAACTCTGGTGGGTATGATGTACTTGGACTCGGTACATTGATGTATGCACAATAAATGAATAATTCAAAATGAATAGATTGATACGAATAGCGCTTACATTTTTACTTGTAATGACTTCAGGAGTTATACAGGCAGAAATTGTCATCTATCCGGTGCCACAAGGCATCTACTATGCCCGCCACAATGACGATTATACAGTAAAAGTACGGCAAGTGGGTGAAAAAGATTGGGTAGACCTTTATGAATATAATGTAAAGGTGGATATGGATACCAAGTCGGATGCAACCATGGTACAGTTTGATTTTTCCGGTAAAGTGGAAGTGCTGGTGCAAAAGAATAACGGGGAACTCCGTTCAGCAGTAGTGCGTCCACTATCTAAAGGCATTCAGCCGGAGATAGACGGAAATTTTCTGCTGTTCACATTGGATAAACCACAAAAACTCTCTGTAGAGTTCAACGGTGACCGTTTGAATAATCTGCATGTGTTTGCCAATCCGATCATTGAGAATGTGCCTGATAAAAGTGATCCGAATGTGATGTATTTTGAGTCCGGCATACACGAACCCACAGATGTGGCAGGCAAATGCTTCCGTATTCCTTCCAACACGACTGTCTATCTGGAAGGTGGAGCGGTGCTGAAAGGTTGCCTGACTTGCGACAGTGTAGAGAATGTAAAGATTCTCGGACACGGTATGTTGCTTGAACCGCAGCAGGGAATATCGGTGGCATACTCCAAGAATGTACTGATTGATGGAATTACAGTTGTCAACTCCCGTCACTATACAGTTTCCGGTGGACAATCACAGGGAATTACTATCAAGAATCTGAAATCATTCAGTTATCAGGGTTGGAGTGATGGATTGGATTTTATGTCTTGCTCGGATGTAGTGATTGATGATGTTTTTCTTCGTAATTCAGACGACTGTATAGCCATCTATACGCATCGTTGGAATTATTATGGAGATTCTCGTAATATCCGTGTACTTAATTCTACACTATGGGCGGATATTGCTCACCCTATCAATATCGGTACGCATGGAAATACGAAAACAGGAGATGAGGTTTTAGAAGATATATTGTTCAAGAATATCGATATCTTGGAACATGATGAGGACGATCGTGATTATCAAGGCTGCATGACTATTAATGTAGGAGATCACAATCTGGCACAAAACATCACTTTTGAGGATATTCGTGTGGAACATATCCAGGAAGGACAGTTATTTCATCTTCGGGTGATGTATAACCAAAAATATAACACAGGTCCCGGCAGAGGTGTCAGAAACATAACGTTCCGTAATATTTCATGTACCGGAAAATATATCAATCCTTCTTTGATGGAAGGTTATGATAAGAATAGGAAGGTTGAGAATATTTTGTTTGAGAACATAATGTTGAACGGCAAACGGATCGCCTCTTTGGAAGAACTGAATATAGATAAAAAAAATTTTGTAGGGAAGATACAGATAAAGTAGCTAACAAATAAAAGATTGTGTTGATTTTACCCTCACACTCTCACCCGGCTCTCAATCCCTTTATCCATCGTACTTTCGTGGGTGAGGGTAAAGGTGAGGGTAGTGTGAGGGTAAAACTTACTCTCACACTGTCGACACTTACCAAATGATATAAGTATGCATTGGCATTGAAAGGTTTAGCTATTGAGAGGACAGTCCGTTGTATTTATTGTATCGGAATTATATGATTATAACTAAAAGCCTAGAGACAGAATGGTTGTTTCTTGTCTTTGAGACAGAATCTTCCTGCTTTAGAAACTATAGTTTCCCGCTATTGGAACTGGAGTTTCGAGCCTTTGGAACTAAAGTTTCAAGGCGGGAAACCATCAGTTTCGTGCCTCGAAACAAAATGTTTCCCGCCTTGAAACAAATAATGAGGTTATTGCTCTGACGAAGCTCTGACTATATCAGCACTGTGATGATTATAATATTATCTGTCGTTTTTTCTCATCATCCACCACAGCCATCATTCCTTCTACTTGTGCAAGAGCCAGCATACGTCCGTGGAAAGAATATCCTGGGTTGTAGCCTTTATCTTCATCTCCCAGCATCATTCGTCCGTGGTCTACACGCATCGGTAATCCCGGATTCTCATTTTCGAAGATACGGATAAGGTCAATCAGATGTCCTCTTCCCGTAAGATGGGAGCTTTCAATGAAGTTTCCACCTTGCATGGCAGCTGTGCTGCGCAGATGTACGAAATGAGTTCTTTTTGCAAATTTCTTAGCCAACTCACGTGTATCGTTATGTTCGCCTGCACTCAAAGAGCCTGCACAGAAAGTCAATCCATTATGAGGATTATCTACGGCATTCAGGAACCATTCAATATCATTTTCATTGGTAACGATACGTGGTAAACCTAATACCTGGAATGGAGGGTCATCCGGATGTACGCACATATTAACTCCATATTCTTCGCATACAGGCATGATTGCAGATAAGAAATAACGCATATTTTCACGTAAAGCATCCCGGTCTATATCTTTGTACAAAGCAAGTAACCGCTTGAAGATGGAAACCGGATTTTTATCTCCTTCTTTGATATTGCCATTAACAAAACCTTGAGTCTTGACAATGATCGTATCAATCAAAGCGTCTTTTTCTGCTTCTGTGATAACCTTATCCAACTCGGCAACTTTCTGAAGTTCTTCTTCAGTGTAATCTTTTTCAGCTCCTTCACGTTCCAAGATTCGGATATCGAAATAAGCAAAGCGAATACGGTCGTAATAAAGTGAACTGGTTCCGTCCGGCCAGGGGTGTTGCAAGTCTGTACGTATCCAGTCGATAACGGGCATGAAATTATAACACACTGTCTTTATGCCGCATTTACCCAAATTGGCAAGGCTTACTTTGTAGTTCTCAATCAACTGTTCACGTTCCGCTCCTGCGTATTTGATTGCTTCACATACAGGAAGACTTTCCACTACCGACCAACGTAAACCATAAGATTCGATGTATGATTTCAAATCGTTAATAGCTTCTACTGTCCATATTTCACCATTCGGTACATCATGCAGGGCAGTGACAATCCCTTCTACCCCTATTTGTCGGAGCATCGGCAAGGTTATCTTATCCTTTTTGCCGAACCATCTCCAAGTCTTTTCCATCATAGTCTTTCTCTTTATAACAGGCTATTATTTATTGCTTAAACTCCGCTGAATGCACTGAAACCACCATCAATAGGTAACATTGCTCCGGTTACGAAGCTAGCGGCTTCACTACACAGGAAATGCACTGCACCATTCAACTCTTTGATGTCACCGAAACGTTTCATTGGAGTTTTAGCCAATACTTTCTTGCTTCTATCTGTCAATGAACCATCTGGGTTGATGAGTACACGACGGTTTTGGTCGCCGATGAAGAAACCCGGTGCAATAGCGTTTACACGGATACCATCACCGTATTTAAGTGCCATTTCGCTTGCCAGCCATTGGGTGAAGTTGGCTACTGCCGTTTTAGCGGCCGAGTAACCCGGTACACGGGTGATAGCACTATAAGCAGCCATAGAAGATACATTGATGATGCATCCTTTCTTCTGTTTTGCCATTACCTTACCGAATATCATAGACGGATAAACTGTACCGTTCATATTCAGGTTAGTCACTTTTTCCCAGCAAGAGATGTCCATATCATAGAAGTGCTGATCCGGTTCGAGAGTAGCTCCCGGCATATTGCCACCGGCAATGTTCAATAGAATATCGATCTGTCCCCATTTGGCTACGACTTCTTCGGCTACTTTCTCCAGGCTGGCGATGTCAAGTACATTACCGATGATGCCGATTACATCGTTACCGTATTGCTTAAGTTCAGCCACACGGTTGTCCAGTTGCTCCTGACGAATGTCAATAGCTACAACTTTTGCTCCCTGCTGTACAAAGTGTTGGGCAATATTTCCGCCCAGTACACCACCTGCTCCGGTAATAACAGCAACTTTACCGGCAATACTAAATAATTCGTTCATGTTTTCTATCAAATGTTTTTATGAATGGATGCAAAAATAGCGGGTTTTTATACATGCTATGATGCGTATTTTTGCAAGATATTTACCTATCTTTGCAAAAGCAGTTTAGAAAGGAGATTTATGAAGAAGATAATGAATGAGAAGTTGACTATTACGACTTCTAATCCCGTCCGTGCCCGCTTTTATGAATATCCACGTTTCACGTATCCGTGGCATTTTCATAGTGAGTATGAAATTATTTATGTGGAGAAGGGAGAGGGGGATTGTCTGGTGGGTGACAGCATTATCTCCTATTCAAAAGGTGATTTGATTCTTTTCGGTTCCGAACTGCCTCATAGTATGCAAAGTCCACCGGACGACGGGGAAGAATCTGATAACGAAGAAAAATCCGAACTGAAAGTAAGAGGAGTCAATATTCAGTTTGAAAAAGACTTTATGCATTATTCTATATCTCAATACTCCCAGTTTATTCCTATCAGGAATTTATTGGAGGATGCTTGCAGAGGAATTAAATTCACAATTACCCGTTCGGGGAAAATCATTAAGTTATTGGAACAAATTCCTTCTGCCAAAGGAGCAGATCAAATCATCCTGTTGCTTTCACTTTTACAGATGATGGCTATCAGCAATCACAGGAAGTATCTGACTACTTCTCATTATACTCCGTCTCCTTCGATTATGCGTAATGAAAGAATGGAAAAAGTGATTGCCTATTTGAATAAACATTATACCGAGTCTATCGGTCTGGATGAAATTGCTTCTTATACAGCGATGAACCCTACTGCTTTCTGCCGATACTTTAAAGAAAACACAGGAAAAACATTCAAAGAGTATGTACTTGATATGCGTATCGGATATGCTTGTAAACTATTGAATAGTAGTATGATGAATATATCTCAAATCAGTGCTACTTGCGGATTTGAATCACCTGTACATTTTAACCGCATTTTTAAAAGGGTGACAGGAATGACACCGACTTTATATAGAGAGCAGATGGAATAAGCTTTTCAGGCAATAAACATTTGAGTATAATTTCTTCCTCGTTCGTATATAATAGAAAAGATGAATAAACATGAGCGTAAATAGAATGAAGAAAAGAATTTTGCTTTTGTTGTTGGTGATACCGGCATTGATAAAAGCGCAAGATGTGATGACAGAAACCCGTCAGGAACTGACGTCTCCCGACGGAGCTTATCGTTTTACCTTTTATCAGCGTGCGGTAGGAGAGGATAATACACAAATGTATTATACCTTGACTTATAAGAATCGTCCGGTGATTGAAGAAAGTAAACTGGGTGTTCTGATTGAAAATCAGTTATTTGAATCAGCGTTGGGTATACCGAATGATACTTGTCATTTTTGGTGTGAGAATTTGAAGTTGACAGGGACTGAACATCAAAAAACGGACGAAATATGGAAACCTGTATATGGCGAGCGTGCGGAGGTTCGTGATTGCTATAATGAGATGACTTTGAAGTTCAAGAAAGGGGAAGGAAAAGGCAATCAGGACGGTGGTTATGATAAGCGTAAGAACTACTTTATGAATATCATAGTTCGCGCCTATAATGAAGGAGTTGCTTTCCGCTATCATTTTCTGGAAATGACAAACGGGCTTTTCTTGCATATCGTCGGTGAGCAGACTAGCTTCACAATGCCTGAAGGAACGATGGCGTATTATGAACGTTGGGCGCAAGGACCTTATGAACTTCGTCCATTGAAAGGATGGGGCAAAGAGGAGAGTGAGCGTCCATTGACATTGAAACTTCCTGATGGATTATCAGTAGCTTTGTTGGAAGCAGAAATGGTGGATTATGTTCGTGGTAAATTCCGTTTATCGGCAGAGAAACCTTCCACTTTGGAGACAAGCCTGTATAGTAGCGTCGATATTATTTCTCCTTACAGTACTCCGTGGCGTGTAATCATGGTTGGCGAACGTCCGGTCGATTTAATTAATAATAATGATATTGTCTTGAATCTGAATCCGGCTTGCAAGCTGGCTGATACTTCTTGGGTCAAACCCGGGAAAGTATTCCGTTCGGGCGACTTGAAACAAGATAGAGTAAAAGCAGCCATTGACTTTGCGGCAGAACGTGGTATTCAGTATGTGCACATGGATGCAGGATGGTACGGACCGGAAATGAAAATGAGTTCGGACGCTACTACTGTTTCTCCGGACAAAGACCTCGATATACCCGCTTTGTGTAAATATGCCGAATCGAAAGGAATCGGACTTATGGTGTATGTCAATCAGCGTGCGTTAGTGCAGCAGTTGGATACTTTGTTGCCATTGTATAAGAAATGGGGATTGAAAGGTATCAAGTTCGGTTTTGTACAGATAGGTAATCAGCGTTGGAGTACCTGGTTGCATGATGCAGTTCGTAAATGTGGAGAATATGATCTGATGGTAGATATTCATGACGAATATCGTCCGACAGGTTTCAGCCGTACTTATCCTAACCTGATGACGCAGGAGGGTATTCGTGGAAATGAAGAAATGCCGGATGCCACACACAATACGACTCTTCCTTTCACCCGCTATCTGGCAGGTGCAGGAGACTATACGCTTTGCTATTTCAATAATCGGGTGAAGAATACGAAAGCACATCAGTTGGCGATGGCAGCTGTGTATTACAGTCCTTTGCAATTTATGTTTTGGTATGACAGACCGGAATTCTACCAGGGAGAAGAAGAACTGGAATTTTGGAAAGCAATTCCGAGTGTATGGGATGACAGCCGCGCGTTAGATGGAGAGATTGGTGAATATATCGTTCAGGCACGTCGTTCGGGGAATGACTGGTTTGTAGGAGCAATGACGAATACGGAAGCCCGCACAATTACATTGACTACGGATTTTCTGGAACCGGGTAAGAAGTATATGCTTCACCTGTACGAAGATGACGACAAATTGAATACACGCACAAAAGTACGCAGTACTCATAAGAAGATAAAAGCCGGAGATAAGCTTGTTTTGAAGCTAAAAGCGAGTGGCGGAGCCGCATTGCATTTCACTCCATTGGAAAAATAAATATGATAAATAATAAAGCAGGAAATAACATACTGCAAGAATTAGTTGCACGACACCCGGGTGTCAGGCGTACCGAGACCCGGATGTCAGGCATACCAACACCCGGGTGTCAGCATGCTTGGGATCCGGGTGTCATACAACTTGTTTATATAGCACAAATATTTCTTGAATACATATCGTTTCATTCATTTTTGGTACTATAATTAATCAACCACTTCACCATCTCCGGATCATAATGGGAGAAGAAAAGGGTTTTAGCTGTATCAAGCGCAGCGATAGCCGCCATATCGTCCGGTGTTAACGAAAAATCGAAAACATTGAAATTCTCAATCATACGTTCTTTATGAGTCGATTTAGGAATCACGATAATATCGCGTTGAATCAGATAACGCAGTGCGACCTGTGCCACTGATTTGCCATATTCTTTACCGATTTCCTGAAGAGTCGGATTGGTAAAGAAGTCGTTTCGTCCTTCAGCAAACGGTCCCCATGACATAATTTTAGTACCATATTCTTTCATTACTTCCTGCAACTTTATCTGTTGGTTGAAAACGTGTGTCTCTACCTGATTGACGGCAGGAGTAATTTCACAGAATTCTGCCAAGTCTATAAAGCGGTCAGGATAGAAGTTGCTGACACCGATTGCACGGAGTTTACCAGCCTTATATGCTTCCTCCATAGCCCGGTAAGTTCCATAATAATCACCGAACGGCTGATGAATGAGCAATAGGTCAATATAATCGCTCTTTAACTTACGCAGCGATTCATCAATAGAAGCTTTAGCTTTTTCGTAACCGGCATTTGAAATCCATACTTTTGTAGTGATGAACAGTTCCCCACGTGGTACGCCGCATTTACTGATTGCATTTCCAACACCTTCTTCGTTATGATAGGCTTGTGCCGTATCAATAGAACGATAGCCCACACTGATTGCATCCGACACGCAACGTTCACACTCTTCAGGCGTAACCTGATAAACACCATAACCTAAAATAGGCATTTCAATGCCATTGTTCAATTTTACTTTTTCCATAATCGAGTATATTATTAAAATAAAAGCGTATTCTAATGTTTTTATTATCTTTATTTCCTCTATGCAAAGTTAGTCTGTAAAAGGTAATCTGTTTTTATGTAGATTACGGGTTTTGCTACCTTTTTTACGGATAACGCTATCTTTGCATTTAATATCTACTATTATATATAGTCGTTTTTTGAGTATTTTGTTCTTCATATTCGTAGTATAGGAAGTTAAATCAATTAAAAGAAGCATTATGAATAAATATTTTCTTGTTGTATTGTTGTCATTATTCATGCAGGTTGCTAAGGTGGCAGCAGCCCCCTGGCAGTGGTCCGTAGAAATAAAAGAGCTGATTTCAGAAGAGACAAACGCCCACCCTTCTGCCTATCTATGGATACCGGAAAACTGTAAACAAGTCCGTGCCGTCATCATCGGGCAACACAATATGACCGAAGAAACAATTTTCGAGCATCCTGAATTTCGGAAGAATATGGGCAAACTGGGAATTGCAGAGATATGGATCACTCCCGGAATAGACCAACGCTGGGACGTGACAAAAGGTACCCAACAAATCTTTGAAACAATGATGAAGAACTTGTCTGAAATAAGCGGATATACAGAACTGGAGTTTGCCCCGGTTATACCTATCGGACACTCGGCAATGGCTACTTATCCGTGGAACTTTGCCGCCTGGAATCCTGAACGTACATTGGCCGTACTCTCTATTCACGGTGATTCTCCCAGAACTCATTTGACGGGTTACGGGCGTGCGAATTTGGATTGGGGAACCCGTACGATTGAAGGTATCCCCTCATTAATGGTAATGGGAGAGGACGAATGGTGGGAAGACCGGTTGATAACCTCTTTCGATTATCGTCGTGAATATCCGAATGCTCCCCTTTCATTTCTTGCTGATGCAGGACACGGACATTTCGACATATCCGATGAATTGATTGATTATCTTTCCCTCTTTCTGAAAAAGACAGTGGAATATCGGTTGCCGGAGCATTCGTCATTGGATGCTCCGATTCAGTTAATTCCGGTAGAAGCAAAGAATGGCTGGCTGGCAGACCGTTGGCGAAAGAATGAAAAGCCTACAGCCGAAGCCGCTTCCTATGATAAGTATAAAGGAGACAAGAACCATGCGTTTTGGTATTTTGATAAGGAAATGGCAGATGCCACAGAAAAATATTACGCCAATGAGCGTGGAAAGACAGAGCAGTATATCGGCTTTGAGCAAAAAGGAAAACTGATCACTTTCAATCCGAAATCCCATGTACGTATGTCTCCTTCTTTTCAACCCGAAGCGGACGGAGTCACTTTCCACCTGAAAGCAGTGTACACAGATACGTTAAGGAACGAATATTCAAAAGAACACAGTACGCATCCCATTCGAATGTCGAGAATTTGCGGTCCGGTGGAAGTGGTGAATGATACAACTTTTACTGTTCGTTTCTATCGGATGGGATTGGATAATCCTAAACGTACAGGAGGCATCTGCCTGATGGCTTCCGTAAAACAGGATCATAAATACCGGAGTGCCGTTCAGCAGGTAGAGATTCGTATTCCTTACCGGAATAAGGAAGGGATATCCCAACGTATAATTTTCCCGAAACTATCCGATGTAAAAGCTTCAGTGAAAAAAATAAGTTTAAATGGAACTGCTGACTCCGGCCTTCCGGTTTACTATTATGTAAAAGAAGGTCCGGCAGAGATAAAGGGAGATAAACTGGTATTGACTAAAATTCCCCCACGTGCAAAATTTCCGGTAAAGGTGACAGTGGTAGCCTGGCAATATGGGTGTAGCGGAGAACCTAAAGTGCAGACTGCTGAAGCAGTAGAACAGAGCTTTTATATTACTGCCCGTTAGTTTGACAAAGAGATTGTTCAAGGAATCAGAGTACTAATTCCTTGAACAATCTTTCCAAAGTCTTATCTAAATCAGTAGAAAATCCCGGATGTGGGCGAGATACTTGTATGCAGGAACTTTTTACTGCAGTCAGCCAACGAAATCTGTCAGGAATATCCATATTGGCTATGGCTCCTCCCTCTTTATTTCCCATGCATATCTTGTCAAAGACCTGTAACCCTTCTTTCAGGCAATTCATATCCAGTTCGGAAGAAAACAGTTTTAGTTTGTTCTCATCTATCGTATAGAGGGATTTCAGGTATTTGGCTTGTTTGGAAAACAACACAATCCCCATATTGATAAACTCCTCCCGTTCTACTTTAGGAACGAAACGGATGACTGCGTATTCATATAAGTGCCTTTCTTGCATTTTGCGCTTCATTTACAAATGTTTCGGAATGTTTCATCCTTTCTTCTAAAAATCGAATATAAATGTCTCTCAAATCCTGTGGAGTTTCTGTGCCTTCTGTCCAGTTCAACCAGTCGTCGGGAATAGCATTGACTATCTCACGGATTTTATCCGAAGTCAATATCTGTCTGAATTCGATATCTACCTCTTCCAGTTTATCGGCAAACGGCAATAATACATGGTCTTTTATTTGTACAAAAGGAACCAGTGCCTGTTTTTGCCAGTTAGTCCAGGAATGGTGGAAATAAAGGGACGCCCCATGATCTATCAGCCATAGTTCTTTGTGCCATATCAACATATTGGTATTTTTAATGGTACGGTCTACGTTAGTCAGCAAGGCATCCAGCCATACTACTTGCGAAGCCGTTTTTCCATCTACTTGATGTACTATCGGATCAAAAGTCAACGAACCGGAAAGGAAATGCAATCCCATATTCAGTCCTCGACTCCATTGAAGTAAATCCTGTATCTCTTCGTCTGCTTCCGTTCGTCCGAAGGCCTCGTCCAGATTCAGAAAAACTATTTCGGGGACTCTGAAACCCAGTGCACGGGCTATCTCCCCACCAATCAGTTCGGCAATCAGCGCTTTTGTTCCGTGTCCTGCCCCCCTGAATTTGACTACATACTTAAATTCATCGTCAGCTTCGGCTAAAGCAGGCAATGAGCCTCCCTCACGCAGAGGAAGAATATATCTTGTAACATTTGCCGTACGTAAATCCATGTAGCTCCTTTCTTTAATTTGGGGAATAAAGATAGGACGTTTCAGATGAATTTTATAAGAAAGTGGGCTTTAAATTAAAGAATTGTAGCTTAATTAAATAATTTTGTGGCTTTGAGTGTTTAAGGCACCTTGTTCGTATCTTATAGATAAAAGATAGAAATAATATGAATAAGAAAGTTTTAGTTACGGCAATCTTGTTTGGTTCATTGACAGTATCGGGTATAGTGTCAGCTCAATCTGTATATCCCGGACAACATCAGGGAAAGTTGAAAAAGGAAACAGTGGCTCCCCTTCAGGCGGAAAGTTTTGATTTGAAAGATGTTCGCCTGTTGCCAAGTCGTTTCCGTGATAATATGCTTCGGGATTCTGCCTGGATGACGTCAATAGATGTGAATCGTCTGCTACATAGCTTCCGTACCAATGCCGGTGTATTTGCCGGACGTGAGGGCGGATATATGACAGTGAAGAAACTGGGTGGTTGGGAATCCTTGGACTGTGAGCTTCGCGGACATACTACCGGACACATGCTCTCGGCACTTGGTTTGATGTACGCAGCTACCGGCAGTGAGATATTCAAACTGAAAGGCGATAGCTTGGTTAACGGATTGGAAGAAGTGCAGAATGCACTGAAAAACGGGTATTTGAGTGCCTGGCCCGAAGAACTGATAAACCGGAATATTCAGGGAAAAGGTGTATGGGCTCCCTGGTATACTCTGCACAAACTTTTCTCCGGGCTGATAGATCAATATCTGTATGCGGATAATAAGAAAGCATTGATTATCGTCACCCGAATGGGGGATTGGGCATACAATAAATTGAAACCCCTTAGTGAAGAAACACGTAAGCTTATGATCCGCAATGAATTTGGTGGTATCAATGAGTCATTCTATAATTTATATTCAATAACGGGAGATGAACGTTATCGCTGGCTGGCGGAATATTTCTACCACAATGACGTAATCGACCCATTGAAAGAACTTCGTGATGACTTGGGAACGAAGCATACCAATACTTTCATCCCGAAAGTGATAGCCGAAGCCCGCAACTACGAGTTAACCCGCAACGAGACAAGCAGGAAACTATCGGAATTCTTCTGGCACACCATGATTGACCATCATACTTTTGCTCCGGGATGTAGCAGTGACAAAGAACACTACTTTGATCCGAAGAAGTTATCCCAACATCTGACCGGCTATACCGGAGAAACTTGTTGTACCTATAATATGCTCAAACTTAGCCGCCATCTTTTTTGCTGGACGGGCGATTCATCTATTGCGGATTATTATGAAAGGGCATTGTATAATCACATCTTGGGACAACAAGACCCTGAAACAGGTATGGTAGCTTATTTTCTGCCTTTGCTTTCCGGGTCTCATAAACTGTATAGCACAAAAGAGAACTCTTTTTGGTGTTGTGTCGGTAGCGGATTTGAGAATCATGCAAAGTTTGGAGAAGCCATCTACTACCATAACAATCAGGGAATATATGTAAATCTATTTATCCCTTCACAGGTAACCTGGAAAGAAAAAGGACTGACAATCCGTCAGGAAACGGAATTCCCACAGGAAGAAACAACACGTTTTACTCTTCAGGCAGAAAATCCTGTCCGCACGACTATTTATCTGCGCTATCCTTCGTGGAGCAAGGATGTAAAAGTTTCGGTGAATGGTAAGAAAATATTTGTAAAACAGAAATCTGGTTCTTATATTGCCATTACCCGTGAATGGAAAGATGGCGATCAAATCTCGGCTACTTATCCGATGCAAATCAAACTGGAAACTACTCCGGATAACCCGGATAAGGCAGCCCTGTTATATGGCCCGTTGGTATTGGCGGGAGAACGGGGAATTGAAGGTATGCAAGCCCCTGCTCCTTTCTCAAATCCTGCTCTTTATAATGATTATTATACCTATAATTTTCATGTCCCAGCACATTTGCGTACCTCTTTGAAACTAGATAAGAAACACCCTGAACGTGCTTTGCAACGTGTAGGAAGTGATTTGAAGTTTACGACAGAACAAGGAGATGTGATTCGTCCGCTATACGATTTGCATCGCCAGCGCTATGTCGTATATTGGGATTTACAATCAGAAGAATAGATAGTAAACAACGAAATGAATAATCGTTTATTAATTGCCGCTTTTGTAAGTATCTGCTTTTTGTCCGGTTCTTGCAAAATATCATCCGGTCAGGGAAGTCGGTATGACTTCTCTTCTTTGGATTCTGTTATCCAAGGATGGGTAGACAAGGGATATTACCCCGGAGCATCCATTTGTGTAGTGAAGAATGATACCGTCATTTTTCAGAAGAACTATCGGGATTATACACCCGATACAAAAGTATATGTCGCTTCTGCCGGAAAATGGGTAGCGGCTGCTGTCATAGGCGCGGTGGTAGACCGTACTGATTTGGGATGGGATGATCCGGTAGAAAAATGGTTGCCGGAATTTAAAGACGATGCTAAAGGTAAGATTCTTCTCCGGCAATTATTATCCCATACATCAGGAGTACGTCCATATCTTCCCGAGCCCCGTGTAGATAACTATAATCATTTGGATTCGGCAGTCACTGAAATTCTCCCTTTGGATACAGTCTTTACTCCCGGCACTCGTTTTGAATATGGTGGACTTGCCATGCAAATTGCCGGAAGAATGGCAGAAGTGGCGATGGGAGAGGAGTTTGAGGCTCTTTTTCAAGAACTGCTGGCGCAACCTTTGGAAATGAAAAACTCTCATTTTACCCCAATCAACACGGACGGCGGACATGCACCTATGTTAGGGGGCGGACTGTGTACTACAATGAATGATTATCTTCACTTCCTGTCCATGATTTATCACGATGGAATGTATAATGGCAAGCAAATTATATCAGCAGAAACTGTGAAAGAAATGCAGGCCGACCAAGTGAAAGGCGCCATAATCCCTTCGAATAACTCGGATAATTATGTAGCGAAAGGACTGGGACAATCCCACAATGGAGTCTACGGATTAGGAGAATGGCGTGAATTAATAGATAAAAAGACAGGTGAAGCTTATCAGATTAGTTCACCGGGATGGGCCGGTGCTTATCCGTGGATAAATAAACACGATAAAGTTTACGGATTCTTCATCTCCCATGTAGCAGGTTCTTCTGCTAAAGAAGACGGTTTTTCTTCTTTCTTTGGCAGCCCTGTCATTTCACGGACCGTTTCAGAAATACTGAAAGGTAAGCCATTGGTTGTCAAACAAGGACGTATCAATGTAGGAAACGGCTCTCTATACTATGAGGAAGCCGGTCAGGGTGAACCGATCATCTTTGTACACGGTCATTCGCTTGACCATCGTATGTGGGATGAGCAATTTTTAGTGTTTGCGAAAAAGTATCATGTCATTCGCTATGATTTAAGAGGATACGGCATTTCTTCTTCCCAAACAGAAGATTATCAATTTATGCATGTTGAAGATCTGGTTACTTTGATGGACTCTTTGCACATCAAGAAAGCGCATATCGTCGGACTTTCTTTGGGGGGATTTATCACTGCTGATATGTTGGCGTATTTCCCAGACCGGATGTTATCGGCTTTTTTAGCCAGTGGAAACATCCGAAAGTCCAAAGGTCCCAGTGAACCGATGACTAAAGAGGAAGCAAAGGTACGTGATGACGAAATAGCTGCCCTGAAAAAGAAAGGAGTGGAAGTGATGAAGAAAGAGTGGTTTGAAGGATTAATGAAATCCGGTGGTAGCCAGCGTGAACGGATGCGTGTGCCTTTGTGGCAGATGATTGACGAATGGGATGCGTGGCAACCGCTACACAAAGAAGTACGGGTAGTAGCAGGGCTGGATGCTATTGAAGAATTGAAGAAGAGTCACCCTGCTGTACCTGCCTTAATTGTAGAAGGTCATTCTTCTGATAACAAATTTTCAAAAAATCCTCCCATATTGGAATATCTACCTAATGGAAAGCTGAAAATCATAGAGGATTGCGGGCACATGATGAATATGGAGCGACCGGAGGAATTCAATGCAGCTTTAGAAGAATTTTTAATCAATATTGAACAGTAAAATGAAAAAGCAATAAATATCATGAAACAAATAGTTCTATGCCTGATCGGAATATTATTAGCATCGTTTGTATCTGCACAAAAGATAAATCATCCTTCACTTTTGTATACCCCTCAACGCATTCAGCAGGTAAAACAACGTATGCAGAATGAACCGAAATTGCGGGAAGCCTGGGAGGATATTCAGAAAACCGCCGATGAAGCCTTACAAAAGAAAGATTTCAATCGGTTGGATTATTTGTCGTTGGCCTATCTGATGACGGATAATAAAGAGTATGCAAATATAATCAAAGAGATTCTTTTGAAAGCTGTGGAAGCCGAATCCTGGGGAGATATGGAAATGATGGCACGTATTCCAGTCTGGCGTTCGCAACTGGGCATGGCACATAAGAGCTTCCTTTCTGCCATAGGATATGATGCGGCTTATAACATAATGTCTTCTTCGGAAAGAAAAAAGATTGCCGAAGGCTTGAAACGATTGGCTGTAGAGCCTGCCTTGGGCGACTGGCTGTTGGAACCTGCCCGAATCCATTCTTTGAACTCTATGGGACACAACTGGTGGACTTCCTGCGTATGCCAGGGTGGAATATTAGCATTAAGCCTACAGAATGAACTTCCCGAAGTAAAAGATTGGGTGGAGCAACTTCATGAATCACTTCCCGAATGGTTTGACTTTGCCGGCGATGCCTTGCAACAGAAAGCAAAGAGTTTTGATGGGGCCGGAGGAATGTATGAAAGTTTGAATTATGCAAACTTTGGTATTCAGGAAGCCCTATTGTTTCGAATCGCTTGGATAAACACTCATCCGGGACAAAATCCCGGCAATATACCCCAATTGGCAAAACTTCCGAACTACTTTTCTCAAGTATGCTATCCTCGTACAGGTATGCTGTATAGTTTGAATTTTGGTGATAGTCATAAGAATGTATCAGCAGAATCCAGTATGATGTTATTGTATGCATTGGGACTGAAAGACCCGACTATTCTGTGGTATATAACCCAAGTAGAGCAAGGACAGCATCGCGATGGATTTTTCCTGAATCGTCCGATGGGCTTTCTCTATACCCCTGATTTGAGTAAAGCTCCCGTAACTCCCAATTTGAAAACCTCACAGCTATTCTCGGATTTCGGTTGGGCCACCATGCGTACTTCTTGGGAGAAGGATGCTACGATGCTTGCTGTGAAAAGCGGTCATACGTGGAATCATTCCCATGCGGATGCCAACTCCTTTATTGTTTTTCATAAAGGCGTTGATATTATCAAGGATGGAGGAAACTGCTGGTATCCCAATCCTGCCTATCGCAACTATTTTTTTCAAAGCCAGGCACATAATGTAGTCCTGTTCAACGGGGAGGGACAACCTCGTGAACAACAGTATAGCGGCTCTACTTTGCGAGGAAATCTTTATCATCTCTTGGATGCGGGCAATGTGAAATATGTTTTGGCCAATGGAACAGGTCCTGTCTCTAATAATTTCAGCCGTAACTTCCGTCATTTCCTGTGGATGGATAATGTGATTTATATGATTGATGATTTGAAGACACATAAGGTAGGACAGTTCGAATGGTTATGGCATACCAATGGAACTTATAAGAAATCGGGCATTGACGTGAATGTGACAAACGGAAATTCTTCAGTAGTCATCCGTCCTTTATATCCCCGCATGCTGGCTAAGTCCGATTTTGTGCACGACTATCCCGAAGATTTATATTGGGAAGAAATAGAAGCTCCTACGGAAGATTTGAAAGGAACCGAAAAATATTATTCATTCCATTTACCAGCCGAGGTGAACCGTGTGAAGGGACTGACAGCTATTATTCTGAAAGACGCTCCCGATGAAAAAGACCTGCCTCAAATGGAAAGACGTGAAGGGCAGGACTGGATAGGGCTTCGTATCCGTCATAAAGGTAAAATTACCGATTTATATATCAACCAACTGGCGGACGGAAGATTAATGCACAGTAATTCATGGATTATGCCCGACGGCTGGATGACAGATGCTTATATGTTTGCAGTTTCTTACCCAGAAGGTACTGAAGCAAAGAACGCTAAGGACTTCTTTATTGCTTATGGAAGTGCATTGAGACGGGGTAATGAAACTTACTTTTCATCATTGGCTAAGCTGTTCGTTATTCAGAAAGCAGAAGATAAGAAACTTGATCTTTGGATAAACGGACAGCCGAAGATAAATACCACCTTTAGAAGCACAAAGAAGCCTGTGTCTGTAGAAGTGAATGATAAGAAAATCCCGGTAGTTTATCAGAAATCGCAGGTGAAGGTGAAATTATAAATTCTACAATATCGTTCTTGTATATATGCTGTTATCTTTTTCTAAGGTAGTAAATTCTTTATTTTTGTTACTCAAATATTTTTCAAATAACATTGAGTAAATAATTTAATCCCTTCGTATTTGTCTATGTGCATATAGAGAATACGAAGGGATGACTTTTTTAATTATAAGTACTTCCTTTTGGAGATTTTTATGTATGTTTGTCACATGTTTAATATGAAAGGAAGCAGTTGTAAGTGAAAGACACGATTAAATATCTGATTCTTATATTAATATATTTGGCTTGTGGTGTGGAACTACAAGCTAAAGACTATATATTCCGTAATATTGTCATGTCTGACGGGCTGTCAGGACTGTTGGTCAATGCTATTTATAAAGATTCCGAAGGTTTTGTGTGGTTAGGGACAGATAATTGTCTCGACCGTTTTGATGGAGTGAAAGTACGCCATTTTGAATTCCGGGGTATTGAGTCAGGAAGAAAGAAGCGGGTAAACAGCGTTACAGAAACAGCCAACAAACAACTGTGGGTAGGAAATGGAATCGGACTTTGGCGATTGAACCGTACAAACAGTCAATTGGAAAGAATTGTCCCCGAAAAGATTGATTTTGCCGTAAATACTTTGTTGGCTAATGAGGATGGTCTTTATATCGGCACAGAGAAAGGCTTATTCATTCATAAAGACGGTCAATTACTACAGGTCTTGACAGACCGGAATATGCTTGCTGCCTGTAACAGAATCATGGATATTTGTCTGAATGAAGACAAAACCGTATTATGGCTGGCTACGGTGCAGGGGCTGTTCTCTTATTCACTGAAAGACGGAAAGATTGATTCCTGGCATTTTCAGGAGAATGTGCCCGAAGCCGATTATTTCCGTTGCCTGACCCGTATTGGAGAAACGCTTTATCTAGGCACAATGAGCCAAGGTGTAGTACGTTTTGATATAAAAAAGGAAACATTCTCTCATACAGTATCTTTAGGCTGCGATGTCATTTCTGATATATCCAGCGATGGGAAAGAAACTGTGTACATAGCTACTGACGGTAATGGCGTCCACTTCCTTTCACACAAAGACCAACAAGTGACACGTCGTTTTTACCATGATGTCAATGATAAGGAAGGAATTCGCAGTAATTCTATTTATTCCTTACTTGTAGATGATAGAGGTGCCGTCTGGGTGGGGCATTTTCAGGCAGGGCTGGATTATTCACTCTATCAGAACGGTCTTTTCCGTACGTATGACTATCCACCTTTATTCAATTCGGCAAATCTTTCCATTCGTTCTTTCGTAAACAGAGGACAAGAGAAAGTTATCGGTTCACGTGACGGTTTGTTTTATATAAACGAAGCTACCGGAGTAGTGAAAAGTTTTGTAAAGCCCGTTTTGACTTCAGATCTGATACTGACAATCAGCTTCTATCAAGGAGAATATTATATCGGTACGTATGGTGGCGGTATGATGGTACTGAATCCGGGAACATTATCTCTGAAATATTTTGCACAAGGCGATACGGAGCTTTTTCAAAAGGGACATATATTCTGTGTGAAACCGGATGCAAAAGGAAATCTTTGGATAGGGACTTCACAAGGACTCTTCTGTTATAACGGACAGACCAAACAGATCAAACACTTTACTAGTGCTAATTCCCAACTGCCGGAGGGCAATGTGTATGAAGTAAGTTTTGATTCTACAGGCAAAGGATGGATTGCCACCGAAACCGGTATGTGTATTTATGATCCGGCTTCTCAAAATTTACGCTCTAATGTGTTTCCGGAAGGATTCGTTCATCGGGATAAGGTGCGTACTATCTACGAAGATGCTGAACACAACCTCTATTTTATCCGTGAGAAAGGGAGCTTGTTTACATCTACTTTAACGATGGACCGTTTCCAGAACCGCTCTATCTTTTCTACTCTTCCGGACAACTCGCTAATGTCTGTTATAGAAGATAACCTAGGCTGGTTGTGGGTGGCTTGCAATGACGGGTTATTGCGTATCAAAGAAGAGGGAGAGGAATATGATGCTTTCACTTTCAATGATGGAGTGCCGGGACCTACTTTTACGAATGGAGCCGCTTATAAAGATGAAAAAGGACTATTGTGGTTTGGTAACACCAAAGGACTGATTTATGTCGATCCGAAACGTGTGGACGAAGTACGTGGCAAGATCCGTCCGATCGTATTTACCGACATATTAGCTAATGGTGTCCCTTTTACCAGCTCCTCTTTGAAATACAATCAGAATAATTTGACTTTCTGTTTCACAGACTTTGCCTATGGTCTCCCATCTGCCTTACTATATGAATATCGACTGGAAGGAGTGGACAAGGACTGGAAATTATTGGCAGCACAGAACGAAGTTTCTTATTACGGACTTTCTTCCGGGACTTATACTTTTCGTGTACGTCTTCCGGGAAATGAGCAATCCGAAGCTAGCTGTCAAGTGACGGTATGCCCTATGATACCTTGGTGGGGATGGGGACTTTCCGTTTTATTAATCGTAGGAATTATAGCCTTTATACGGTATTATGTCTGGAAACGTATGCGTCGTTTGCTTGTTTCTTCTGCTTCGCCGGTTGTGGTATCATCAGCAGAGGAGGAGATACAACAAAGAGAACAGTCTGTAGAACAACATCCGGAAGTAAATTCAGAACAACAACCTTCCGTTGTTGAAGAGAAATATAAGACCAATAGACTGACCGAAGAGGAATGTAAAGAACTTCATAAAAAACTGGTGGCTTATGTGGAGAAAGAAAAGCCATATATCAATCCCGATTTGAAGATGGGTGACCTGGCTTCTGCATTGGATACTTCTTCACATTCATTATCGTATCTTTTGAACCAGTATCTTAATCAGTCCTACTATGATTTTATCAACGAATATCGCGTTACCCAATTCAAAAAGATGGTAGCGGATAGCCAATATTCCCGCTATACTTTGACTGCACTGGCAGAACTTTGTGGATTCAGTTCGCGTGCCTCCTTCTTCCGCTCATTCAAAAAGAGTACGGGAGTTACTCCGAATGAATACATCCGTAGTATCGGCGGAACAGCCAAAGAAGAGTAACTTTCCGACTTATTATCCCTGAAATCTATTTTGCATCCATATTACCTTCACCCTTCACTTCTCCCTGTTCATCGGGGTTAGAGGGTGAACCCTGCCCTTTCACTTGGTGAACCCCTTCTCTTTTATTCTTTTCCTATTTCCAATCTGTTATTAGATAAGTTCTTCTTCTCCCTATCTAAACTTCCTTTTCCTTAATTGCAAAGTTGTTTTTTATAGGAAGCAAACTTTAAATGCAAGTTTTGTTTTTATAATCAAAGCTTGCATTTATAAAAACAAAACTTGCATTTATATAATCAGAACTTTCATTTATAGTTTATCATTAACCAAAAGCAACTTTGCAACAAGGGCAAAACAAGTTTATCATTAATGAAAAGGAACTTATCTCTTAATGTCCTGCATCATCATTAGCCTGAATGTAAGATGAAGGAAAGGCCAAAATGGTGAAGAAAGGGAGTAAAGAGGTGAAGGGGGTGAAAGCAAATGGGTATAAGGAGAGCGAAAATACATTGTTTTTTAGTAAATAGAGTATCAAATTATAAAATGAGACTCTGTTTGTTGTGAATGTAACTTCTTGATATCTAATGATATATATGCAAATAAGTCTATCTGGATTCTTGGAGATTACTCTGTCCTGTTTTCGAGCTGTTATATCCAAAATCACCTCTATATTTGCATCGTGATCAAAACCGAAAAAGATAGTATTATGGAGACAATAGCTAACACTTACGACGACATTATCACCCGTTCTTATGAAGAATATTATCAGGTGATTCTTACCTATATTACTTATCGTATCACTCATCGCTACGAAGCGGAGGATCTAACTCAAGATGTATTTGTACGTCTGCTGGACTACAAACAAATGCTCCGTCCCGACACAGTGAAATATTTCCTGTTCACTATTGCCCGCAATATTGTAATCGACTATATCCGTCGTTATTATAAGAAGCAGGAAATAGACAGCTACATCTATGATACTATGTCTACTTCTACCAATGAAACCGAAGAAAAAATTATCGGTGATGATTTAGTGACAATGGAACGGACCCGTTTGGCTGCCATGCCCGAACAACGTCGGTTAATTTATACATTAAACCGTTTTGAAAATAAAACTTCTCCGGAAATCGCTAATGAACTGAATCTAAGTTGTAGGACGGTAGAAAACCACCTATTTCTTGGACGTCGTGAAATGCGCGAATTCTTCCGAAATTGTATATAATCTTATTCATTAATAAATAACCCTTTGTGCTTATGGAAAAGGAGTCAGAATTTACAAAGAGGTGTTTGTATGCCTCATCTTATTTTAGAGAACAAGAATTTAATACTATTTTTAAACCTCAAATTTAATTTTATGAAACAGAGAAGATTTATGTTTAAACTACAATCTAACAAGGCGGTTACGCTTGCTTTAGGACTGATGCTAGGATTATGTCCTGTTTCAAGAGGGTATGCAGCTCTGGATGATAGTCAAATAGTAACACAAATGCAGAAAAAGGTCAAGGGGCAAGTACTTGATGCTACTGGAGAGCCTTTAATAGGTGTGAATGTGAGTGTTATAGGGCAGACCGGAGGTACAATAACAGATATAAATGGAAATTATTCATTAGATGTGCGTAAGGGAGCCAAGCTGAAATTTTCATATATTGGCTACAAGGAGCAGGTTATTGAAGTGGGAGATCCGACTGTAATTAATGTGAAGATGAGTGAAGATTCGGAAGTACTTGATGAGGTCGTAGTCGTTGGTTATGGTGCGCAGAAGAAAGAATCATTGACTGGTGCTGTAACTGTTGTAAGCGATAAAATGATAAAAGATAAAGGTACCCTTTCTAATCCGGCACAAGCATTGCAGGGACAGGTTCCAGGTGTTATTATTACCCGAAATTCAGCGGCTCCCGGTGATGAAAGTTGGAATATGAAACTACGTGGATCATTCTCGAAAAACAATTCGGATCCCTTGATAATCATTGATGGTGTAGAAGCAGAATCATCAGTGTTTGGCCAGCTGAATCCATCTGATATTGAATCCATTAACTTCTTGAAAGATGCGTCTGCTGCGATTTACGGAAGTAAAGCAGCCGGCGGTGTTATTTTGGTACAAACTAAAAAGGCAAAAGCCGGTAAAACCAAAATAGAGTACAACGGATCAGTAACAGCTAAACTTGTGGGATTGCAGCCTACTCTGATGACTTTGGATGAATGGGGAGATGCAGTTATTCAAGCTCGTACTAATGATGGTTACAAGTCAGATGATACTTGGTTAAGATATGTAGCGTTGGCAAAGGCCAACCGAGGACACTATATTGATCTGAACCATAGCCAAAATCCTTATGCTAATGCATTTACTGATGTAAAGGACTTTGTGTTTTTTGATACGGATTGGCAGGATATTTTGTGGGGTACTACAGCATCTACTTCACATGAATTAAGTGTAGCTGGAGGAACAGACAGAAATACTTATCGGTTGTCGGCACGTTACATGTACGATGGAAGTAACTTGAAATGGGGAAATAACAATAACCAGAGATATAATCTTCGTTTAAGTAATACGTTCCATGTGACAGATGCTTTTGAGATAGAATCGGTTATCGCCTATTCTCGTCAAGATCAGGTTGCTCCGACACAGATTGGTGCAGCATTGACCTCTTCGGTGCAGCAACCTGGATTTCCATCATCAACGATAGATGGCAAACCTTATGCCTGGGGTACTTGGGGAGCTCCAAACTGGTATTGCGAATTGGGTGGTGACAATAAATTGAAAGTTTCTGGAGTGAACATCAGTGAGACCTTCAAATATAAGTTTAACAAACATTTTGATGCTGTAGCTACCCTGGGGTATAATACATCTACCTCTACGCGAGATATTCAAGGTAAATCTATCGATTGGTATAATTATGCCGGTACAGAAGTGACAATGACCAATCCGACGGCTGATAAGAATTATTATTATAAGACTTTTTCGCGTACGGATATGTACACGTTGAATGCTTATTTAAACTGGCATCAGACATTTGCGGAAAAACATAATCTGGCAGCTATGATCGGTACTCAATACAATCTGAAAGAGTATGATTATACACCGGTTAAAGCACAGAATATATTACCCTCACTGGAAATTATTAATGGTACGGGCGAAGTACTATTGAAGAATTCATCCAATGATGGTCCTGAAAAATGGCACGAAGGCCTATTATCTTATTTTTCCCGCTTAAACTATAATTATAAATCAAAGTATTTATTGGAAGGTAATTTCCGTTATGATGGTTCATCTAAATTCCAACCGGAAAACCGATGGGCATTTTTCTGGGGAGTATCTGGCGGTTGGCGTCTTAGTGAAGAAGAGTTTGTTAAGAAACTGAATCTTTTTGATGAGTTAAAGTTGAGATTGTCTTATGGTACAGTTGGTAATCAGGGGGGTATTGATCGTTATGACGGCGTTCAGCTTTATAATTACTCGCAGAATTCAGGTGCTTTAATCGGAAGTAGCAAGATTTCTTACATTGACACGAATGGTAAACTGTTGAGCACAGATCGTAGTTGGGAAACAATTAAGAACTATAATATAGGTTTGGATTTCGGCCTGTTCAACAATAGATTGACAGGAACTGTTGAAGTTTTCTGGAAAGACTGTAACAATATGCTGATTGATGTCACTTATCCTGGAATATTGGGTGACAAAGCGCCTACTGCAAATGTTGGAAGCTTTAAAGCCAATGGTTGGGAAGGTACATTAAACTGGTCTGATAAAATAGGTAAAGTCTCTTATCATGTTGGTGGTACTTTTACATATACCACTAATGAATTGACAGATAATGGAGGTAGTGCTACGATTAAAGACGGTGTACGTTCCGATCGTGAAGGATATCCATTGAATTCAGTATTTGGTTTAAGATATTGTGGAAAGATTCAAACGCAGGAAGAATTGGACAAATATATGAATCGTTATGGAGAAAATAACTCTATAGATATGCCGGCTATGTTGCGTCTGGGTGATAATATGTTTGAGGATGTGAACCGTGATGGCAAATTGACTGAAGAAGATTTTGTATATTTAGGAACGGATGATCCGAAAATATCTTTCTCATTCAATGCCGGTTTAGAGTGGAACGGCTTTGATGTATCTGTCATTTTCCAAGGAGTAGGCAGACGTACAGTTTGGCGTGACGGGGACAATAGCAGTAATGTAAACTGGCGAGTTCCGATGAAATCTGTCTATATGAATACGACTAATCAGTCTGTAGGAAACGTATGGTCTCCGGAAAACCCGAATGCACATTATCCTACTTATACAAATACGTCGCAGATTAATAACTATAACTACAGATGTTCTTCCTGGTCTGTTGAAGATGGTTCTTATCTTCGTTTGAAGAATATAACTTTGGGTTATACACTACCATCTGCTCTGCTTGCAAAAACAAAGGTATTGAGTTATGCCCGTTTGTATATCTCTGGAGCTGATTTGTGGGAGACATCTAAGATTAATGATGGCTGGGATCCGGAAGCTTCTCGTAAAGTATCAACTTATGGCCGCTATCCTTTCACCAGAAATGTAACAGTTGGATTAAATTTAACCTTTTAAACATTGAATAATATGAAATTATATAAGATAAAAAGTTTCCTCATACTTGCAGCAGGACTGATGCTACACTCTTGTCTGGATTTGGACCCGCAGGATCAATTAGCTGAAACAAATATCTGGAGTTCTCCTGCCGATTATAAATTGTTTGCTAATCAGTTCTATAGTTGGACACGTGACTTTAGCTCACTTGATAATAATTCAACGAAGCCTTTACATTCGGATTATAACTCCGACCTGTTTACATGCAAAGACGACCGCAACCGTTTTAGCAACGGAACAAACTCTGTTCAAGAGTCAGATGGTAATTATGGCTCGGCTTATGCACATATCAGACGTACGAACCTGTTATTGCAAAATGCAAGTAATTACGCTAATCAAACGGATATTGCACAATACGTAGGAGAGGCCAAATTCTTCCGTGCCTATTTCTACTTTGAATTGGTTCAGCTTTATGGAGATGCGATTATTGTAAAGAAACCATTGGATGTGACAGATCCGGAACTGAAAACCGCCAGAAATGATCGTAGTGAAGTAATTGATTTCGCTATTGAAGATTTAGAGGCCGCAGCAGAACTATTACCTAAATTTTCGGAATTAAGTACTGAAGATAATGGCCGAATCAGCCAAGAAGGTTGTTGGGCTTTCTTGTCGAGAGTGGCTTTGTATGAAGGGACTTGGCAAAAGAGCCGTGGCAATGCAGAACGTGGCAAAGCGTTGCTGGACATTGCAGCGAAAGCTTCCGGAAAGGTAATAGCTAGTAATACTTTTAGCTTGTTTAAACCGGAAGCATTGGGAGATAGTGCGCAGAAATATATGTTCATCCTGGAAGATGTCAAATCAAATCCGGCTGGATTACAGAAGAGTGCGAATAAAGAGTATATATTCTCACGCCGTCATGATGAAGTATTGGCTCCTATTGGTACAAATATAACCAAAGGTAGTTTGATAAATGTAATATGGGTTAGCCGGAAATTTGCTAATATGTATCTCTGTCAGGATGGTTTGCCTATTGAAAAGTCGGAGATGTTTGATCTTTCTAAAGGATATGATAAAATGGATTCGGAATTCATGAACCGTGATAATCGTATGCGATATACTTTGGCTCGTCCACATGATAATTTTTGGAGTAATAATAATCCTCGTGTAACATGGAAGAGTGATGCTGAAGATCTGAAGTCAGCTTCCATTAAGAATTACATCCCGGATACCGGCACTGGTTATCATAATCAGAAATGGGCATCAGAGCGTGCCGTAAAGGATAAGTTTGAAGGTTATGATTATCCTATCATTCGTTATGCAGAAGTTCTGTTGAATTATGCCGAAGCTGTATTCGAACGTGATGGAGCGATTTCGGATGATGATTTGAATCTTTCTCTGAATCTGGTTCGTTGCCGTGTCAATACTAAAATGCCTAAGTTAACAAACAGTTTTGTGTCGGAACATGGATTGGATATGAGAACAGAAATACGTCGTGAACGTACTATCGAACTCTATAATGAGGGTTTCCGCCTGGATGATTTGAAGCGTTGGAAAACAGCGGAAACAGAGATGCCGCAGGATATTTTAGGTGTTAAGTGGAAAGGTACTGAATATGAAACAACTTGGTCTAAGTGTCCTCATCCTAGAAATGATGATGGTATTCTGGTTCTTGAAACCGGACGGAAATGGGCTGAAAAGAATTACTTGTTCCCATTACCAAAAGATCAGTTGCAACTGAATCCTAATTTGAAGCAGAATCCGGGATGGGAATAAATAGATTGAAGAATTAAAAACATGAATCGTATGAAAAATAGATATTCTTTTTGGATGAATAAACTTTGGATAGTTGGTTTTATGACCGGATGTCTGACCTTGTCTTCATGTGACGATGAGAAAGACCTGACGACTGGAATGCCCGAGAATCAATTAATTAATAATATAGTTTTAAAAGTTACGAAACAATTGCCGGTAGCAATTGGTATGGATACGACTATTGTACATAGTATTGTTCCGGCAAATCCTACGAATCCTGAATTGCTATGGACTTCCTCTGATGAGTCTGTTGCCACTGTTGCTCAAGATGGGACAATCACTGGTAAGGCGGTGGGAACAGCTGTCATTACTGTAATGCCGGCTATTGGATTTGGGGTGACAAACTCTACCTTACAGACTGTTGAGGTAACGGTAGTACCTGAAATTATAAAAGCCACTTCCATCGAATTTACTAATGAAGATGCCGATGGTAATCCGTTGACTGAATTATATCAGATGGATGACGTGCAATTGACTTACAATATTTTGCCGGAAAACCATACTTACTCCTATTTGACATGGAAGAGTAGCGATGAAGGCATTGCAACAGTTGATGAAAATGGTAAAGTAACAGGTGTTGAACCGGGTAATGTCACTATTTACGCTTACACACATGACGATAGCGGAGTCATTGGTAAAATTGATTTGAAGATATTGCCATATATTCCAGTAGAGGATATAACTATTCGTCCGTATGATGATATGTTATATATGGATGAAGTAATCACTTTAGATTATACATTTACTCCTGAATCGGCAACTGCAAGTACAGTTGAATGGACTTCTAGTGATGATAAAATTGTCACGGTAAAACAAGGTAAAGTTACCGCAGTAGGCTTTGGAACAGCTGTTGTTACGGCAAGATGTATTGCGAATGATAAATCGGCTTCAGTTACGATTACTGTTGAGGCAGGAGCATGGATCTGGGATAAACGTAATAACTTTAAGAACTGGGAAATTAGTCAGGCTTATTCAAGTTTTGTCATTCAGGATGGTAAGATGGTAGTAACTTGCGGTCAGCAGAATGCGGATATGAAACGTGCCGATTTAAGACTTGCGGCCAGTGCGACGGCACCTGTTTACATGAACTGGGGAAATTATCCGGTACTTGCATTGCGAACGGATCTTCCTGGTGGTGGTAAAGGCGTAGGCAAAGGCGGTGTTTATACCTTGAATCTGGCACCTGTTACCGGAAGTGGTGCAAATAAAGCTGAAAATAATGGACTCTTGCTGGATGATGGTACCCGAATGTTATATTGGGATGTTTCAGCTTGGGGAAATGTTTCGACAACAGAAACAATTCCGTACAGAACATTTGAAGTCAAAGTTGCTGATATTTATAACCAGAACTTGCCAACAAGTAAATATACTGTGTATTGGATTAGAACCTTTAAGAGTGTAGCAGAAGCGGAAGCCTTTGCTAAGGCTGAAGTGAAAGCTGAAAACTAAGTATTTAATATATAAAATAATATATTGTATTCCATGAAAAAGAATTTTATACTAACAATAGCTTTGTTCGCAACTGTCACATTGAGTGCATGCAGCGAGATTGAAGATGGAGTAAATAGAATGGATGAATGGGAAGATGAAAAGATAGAAGTCGACTATCCTGCCAGTTTCGTACATCCGGGTATAATGCATACGAATAATGATATTGAACGTCTTCGTGAAATAGTGACGAACAGAGAGCAACCAGGGTATGGTTGTTATGAGATTTTTGCCAGTGATGCTCGTTCGAAAGCAGATTATACACTTCAGGGACCTTATAAAGAAATTTATCGGGGAAATGATAATGGGACTCGTCCGAGTATTCAGGGTAAATATGAAAGTGATTTTAATGCAGCTTATCAAAATTCTGTAATGTATGCAGTAACACAGGACGAGGCTCATGCTAAGAAGGCAACAGAGATTCTTATGGCTTATGCCAATACATTGGAAGCTATTGTTGCAGGAGATCAGCCATTATTAGCTGGTATTATGGGAGTGAAATTTATGTATGCTGCTGAAATGATGCGTTACTTGTATCCTAAGGGAATGACTGATGAAAATTTTGCCAAGGTCTGCTCCATGTTTAAAAATATATTTGTTCCGATACTCGATGATTTTATGGCAACTCCGGCTTATACGAATGGTAACTGGGGAGCATCTGTTAGCATGTCTTATATAGCAGCTGCCGTACTTTTCAATGATTTGGACATGTATAAGAAAGCTGTAGACTTTTATTGTAACGGGATAGATAACGGAACAATCCGGAATTATATAGATGGGGAGACCGGACAGTGTCAGGAGAGCGGGAGAGATCAGGCTCATGCTCAATTGGGCTTGGCATGTTTATCTGTGACTTGTGAAATCGCATACAAACAAGGTACCGACTTATATGGAGTGTTGGATAATCGCTTGCAGAAAGGTTATGAATATACTGCGCAATATAATGCCGGGCATGATGACGTGCCTTTCAAAACATGGAAAGATATTACTGGCAAGTATTGTAGTTGGACGAAGATTTCAAGTGACCAGCGAGGCGTATTCCGTCCGGTTTATGAAATGGTGTACAATCACTATGTGAACCGCAAGGGGGGGAGTATGAAATACACAAAAGAAGTGATTGATAAGATCCGCCCTGAAGGTTACTATTATGAGCACTTTGGATTTGGAACTTTCTTATTCAACGATAAGGCAAAATAAAGATCGTTTTATCTTGAAATTCTGATATAAAGGGGAAGATATCAAAGTGAAAAAGAGCCTTTGGTATCTTCCTTGTTACTGTTATCCGTATGATGACATAGAGTCTGTGAAACATTATAATAGAAAAAAAATATATGAATATAAAGAAGAGAGTGTTTTCTTTGCTCAGTTCATGCTATGTAGTAGGTTGTCTGTTTGCCCAGAATATATTGATATCTACTCCGACAACTTCATTAGTATTGTCGGCTCCAGAAAAAGGAGAGCTGAAATACATATATTATGGCGCCAAGCTGTCTGATAGAGATTTTCAAACTATCGGAAGTCTGAATAAAGGCAAATATGCAGCTTATCCGGTTTATGGGCTGAACTGCCCGTCTGAAGTTGCTTTGGCAGTGAAGCATAATGATGGTAATATGACTCTTCAACTTGAAGTTGTGAAAGTTGAAAGTTCCCATCAGGACGAAGCGAACCTGACCATCATTTCTTTGAAAGATAAAGTTTATCCTTTTTATGTGAAAATGTACTATAAGGCATATCAGGATACAGATATTATTGAAATATGGAGTGAAATCAGCCATCAGGAGAAGAAAACAGTAGTACTTAATCAATTTGCTTCAGCTTATTTGCCTATTCGTAAGGGAGATGTCTGGTTATCACATTTGTATGGTGCCTGGGCCAATGAAGGACGCTTGGAAGAGGTGCCGTTAGAAGCCGGAATGAAAGTAATTAAAAATAAAGATGGAGTACGCAATTCGCACACAGCTCATGCAGAAGTAATGTTTTCTCTTGATGGAAAACCTCGGGAGAATGAAGGACGTGTTATTGGTGCCGCTTTGTGTTACAGCGGAAATTATAAATTGCGGATTGATACAGACGAGAGTGATTATCACCATTTTTTCGCAGGTATTAACGAGGATAACTCCACCTATAATTTAAAAAATGGAGAGATTTTTCGTACACCGGAACTGGCTTTGACCTATAGCGATGAGGGTTTAAGTGGAAGTAGTCGTAATTTTCACCGTTGGGCTAGGTTGCATAAATTGGCTAACGGTACAAAGTTGCGTAAGATTTTGTTGAATAGCTGGGAAGGTGTTTATTTTAAAATTAATGAGGATGGCATGAATCAAATGATGGCAGACATTGCCTCCATGGGAGGTGAATTGTTTGTCATGGATGACGGATGGTTTGGCGACAAGTACCCCCGTAGAACCGATAAGACTTCCTTAGGGGATTGGGTCGTAGATAGAAAGAAACTTCCGTCAGGGATAGGAGGATTGCTTGAAAATGCACGGAAAAATGGAGTAAAGTTTGGTATCTGGATTGAACCGGAGATGGCAAATACGACAAGTGAATTGTATGAAAAGCATCCTGACTGGATACTCAAAGCTCCTAATCGTGAATTGGTTTTAGGCCGTGGAGGCACACAAGTTGTGCTCGATTTAGCTAATCCGAAAGTTCAGGACTTTATTTTTGGTATAGTAGATAATTTGATGACAAATTATCCGGAAATAGATTATATTAAATGGGATGCTAATATGTCTATAATGAACCATGGCTCCAATTATTTATCAGATAATGACCAGAGCCATATGTATATCGCATATCATAAAGGCTTCGAGACGATTTGCCAACGTATTCGCGCTAAATATCCGGAGGTTACCATACAAGCTTGTGCTAGTGGCGGCGGGCGTGTCAATTATGGCCTGTTGCCTTATTTTGACGAGTTTTGGGTAAGTGATAATACGGATGCTTTGCAACGGGTTTATATGCAATGGGGAACATCTTATTTTTTCCCGGCAATTGCAATGGCTTCTCATATCAGCGCATCTCCCAATCATCAGACTTTCCGTCGTATTCCATTAAAATATCGCATAGATGTGGCTATGAGCGGGCGTTTGGGAATGGAGATACAACTACAGGATATGACAACAGAAGAGAAAGAGCTTTGTAAGAAAGCGATTGCAGAATATAAAGAAATTCGTTCGGTGGTACAGTTTGGGGATATTTATAGATTGATTTCTCCTTATGAAAAACAGGGAGTTGCTTCGTTGATGTATACTTCACCGGAGAAAGATAAGGCTGTGGTATATTGGTGGAAATTAGAGCATTTTCATAATCAACACCTGCCACGTGTGCAGCTATATGGTTTAATTCCGGAAGCGAACTATCAAATCCGTGAGCTGAATAGAATTGATACCCAGCCATTGAGTTTTGAGGGAAAAGTATTTAGCGGGGCATATCTTATGGCGAATGGATTAGAAATTCCTAATAATCATATTGTAGATAGAAAGATGCGAAATGATTATTCTAGTAGAGTACTTTATTTGAAGAAGATGGAATAAATCAGGAAATTAAGAAAAAATGATGAAGGGGATTAGGTATTTACCTAATCCCCTTCGTATATATAAGCAAATAGGTTAAGAAATAGATTGTTTGAAATCAGAGATTGGATTCAGTTTTTTAAGTGATTGGTTTTATATAAAGGTAGAAAGAACCTGTTTTTAGGAATAACGAATCTTATTTTGAATGAAATTGATTATTAAGGTATATGCGTAAAAAGATTCTGTTTTTAGCAGGAATGATGGCTTGCTGTTCATTGGCAGGTGCACAAGAAATTTCTAAGACCTGGGTGGCTGATAAGGGGAATGGAACTTATCAGAACCCGGTTCTTCATGCAGACTATTCGGATCCGGATGTATGTGCAGCCGGAGATGATTTCTATATGACAGCGTCCAGTTTTAATTGTATTCCCGGAATTCCTATTCTTCATTCTAATGATTTGGTGAATTGGTCGTTAGTAAACTATGCTTTACCGATTCAGGAGCCGGAAGAATTCTTCGATAAGGCACAGCATGGTAAAGGCGTATGGGCACCGGCTATTCGTTTTCATAACGGAGAGTTCTACATTTACTGGGGTGATCCGGATTATGGAATCTATATGATTAAAGCCAAAGACCCGAAAGGAAGATGGAGCAAGCCTGTATTGGTGAAAGCCGGGAAAGGAATGATTGACCCGACACCACTTTGGGATGAAGATGGAAAAGTTTATCTTGTACATGCATACGCTGGTAGCCGTAGCGGAGTGAATAGCATCGTAGTTATTTGCGAACTGAATGCTGAGGGAACAGAAGTAATTTCCGATCCGGTGATGGTATTTGATGGAAATGATGGAAAGAACCATACGGTAGAAGGACCGAAGCTCTACAAACGCAACGGATACTACTATATTTTTGCTCCGGCAGGTGGAGTAGCAACCGGTTGGCAATTAGTACTTCGCTCGAAGAACATTTACGGCCCTTACGAATCGAAGATCGTAATGGCACAAGGAAAGACAAATATCAACGGGCCTCATCAAGGTGGCTGGGTAGATACCAACACAGGAGAATCCTGGTTCGTTCATTTTCAAGATAAAGGAGCTTACGGACGCGTGATTCATCTGAATCCGATGACTTGGGTAAATGATTGGCCTGTAATCGGAGTAGATAAGGATGAAGATGGTTGCGGTGAACCGGTAACGACCTATAAGAAACCGAATGTAGGAAAGACATATCCGATAGCCACTCCGCCGGAGAGTGATGAATTCAATACCCGTCATTTAGGGTTACAATGGCAATGGCATGCCAATAAAAAAGACACTTACGGGTTCACGACCGACTTGGGGTATATTCGTCTTTATGCAGGCAGTCTCTCAAAAGAATTTGTGAACTTCTGGGAAGTTCCTAACTTGTTGATGCAAAAGTTTCCGGCTGAAGAGTTTACGGCTACAACCAAATTGACATTTACTGCCAAGCAGGATGGGGAACAAACCGGAATCATTGTAATGGGATGGGATTATAGCTATCTCTCCATTCGTAAGGAGGGAGATCAGTTTATTCTGCAACAAGCAGTCTGCAAGGATGCGGAACAGCAAAATCCCGAACAGATAAAAGAATTGGCAAACATTCCGGTGGAACATCTGAAGATGCCGGGAGTAGCAGATAATGAGTGGCAAACAGTTTATTTGCAAGTAAAGGTTCGTAAAGGAGCCGTTTGTACCTTCGCTTATAGTCTGGATGGAAAGAAATACACGACAGTGGGAGAGCCTTTCACAGCCCGACAAGGCAAATGGATTGGAGCCAAAGTTGGAGTATTTTGCGTAACTCCGAATGAGGGCAATCGTGGATGGGCAGATGTAGACTGGTTCCGGATGACTAAGTAACTGATGGAGTGACTAAGTAACTGACCGCTCAAGTAACTGACAAAGAGAAATAAAGATTAAGAATTAACGCGAATATATTTGAACTAAGATGAAAAAGATTGTAGTAGGTCTGGCTGTGATGTTAGGTTTTTGTATGTGCACTCACAAGCCTTCCGGTACATTGGATGTGAATAGGGCATTAGACTACTGTGCAGAGCAGACACAACGTACGCTTACGGAACTGAAAACAGATTCCGGCATTGACTATACGATGATGCCACGTAACATTATGGCTGACGAACACCACTGGAACTGTCGTAAGGCAACGAAAGAAGAATGGTGTGCCGGTTTCTGGCCGGGTGTGCTCTGGTATGATTACGAATATACACAGGATAAGCATATTCTGGAAGAAGCGAAGAAGTTTACGAACTCATTGGAATTCCTTTCTCGAATACCAGCTTATGACCATGATTTGGGATTTCTCGTATTCTGCAGTTATGGAAACGGCTATCGCTTGACGAAAGATCCTGCTTATAAGAAAGTGATTCTGGATACGGCCGATTCGCTGGCTACTTTATTCAATCCGGTTGTAGGAACAATGCTTTCGTGGCCTCGTGAAGTGGAACCACGCAACTGGCCTCACAACACAATCATGGATAACATGATTAATCTCGAAATGCTTTTCTGGGCAGCAAAGAATGGTGGAAATCCTTATTTGTATGATGTTGCCGTTTCTCATGCTGATAAAACAATGAAATGTCAGTTCCGTCCCGATTATACATCCTACCATGTAGCAGTCTATGATACCATCACTGGTAATCTGATAAAAGGAGTAACCCATCAGGGCTATGCAGACAGTACCATGTGGGCGCGTGGTCAAGCATGGGCAATCTACGGATATACTGTAGTCTATCGGGAGACGAAAGATCCTAAATATCTTGATTTCGCACAGAAAGTGACAGATGTTTATCTCGAACGTCTGCCGGAAGATAAGGTTCCTTATTGGGATTTCAGTGCCCCGGGAATACCGGATGCTCCGCGTGACGCTTCGGCTGCGGCAGTAGTGGCCTCTGCTTTGCTTGAACTATCTACTTACCTCCCGAATGGAACCGGAAAACGTTATAAAGATGCAGCTATTGAAATGCTGGCAAGCCTGAACTCTGACAGTTATCAGAGTGGCAAGAGCAAACCGTCCTTCCTGCTTCATAGTGTAGGACATTGGCCGGCTCATTCAGAGATAGATGCCTCTATTATTTATGCAGATTATTACTACATTGAAGCATTGCTTCGGTTGAAACGTCTGCAAGAAGGAAAGAATGTAATTAAATAAAGAAGATTTATATAGAATAAAACACTATCTTTATCACAGTTATTTAACAATAAATCTATGTTGTATGAAACAGTGCATTAAAACAAATGGAGTTTTATTCTTTTTTTGTTTGATATCATTAATCATTACTGCACAGGAGCAATCAGTGCAGTCTAATATCAAATGCTTGAATTATCCTAGTTCGTTTGAGTTATTGCTTCGGCATTTTAAAGGAAAAATTGTATATATTGATGTAATGGCATCTTGGTGTAAACCCTGTCTGGCAGAACTCAAAGAATATGAAAAAACAGATGATTTTTTCAAAAAGAATGATATTGTAAGACTTTTTATTTCAATAGATGAACCCAAGGATTGGAATGCCTGTTTGAAAAGATTGGATGAAAGATTATTAAATGGGTATTTTGTCACCTATCATCGACCAGAGAATAGTGTTGAGAATAATAAATTTTCTGTTGAAGTGGAGAAGTTGTTCGTCACTTATGATGAGAAAGGTAATTTCGCCGGGCTTTCAGTTCCTCAGTTTATTATTGTTAATAGGGAGGGAACTATTGTAGAATATAAGGCACAAAGACCAAGCAATCCGGAGGAATTGAAGAATCAGTTGAAACAATACTTGGAATAATATGAGGAAAGACTCCCAAAAACGAAAAGCTCTGCAAGAACGAAGGTTCCGTGCAGAGCTTTTTTTACTGGTTAGGGTTAGGTTTATTTTATTGTTTTACCTTGATGATGTCATAATTCAGATCGCTGACAGCTTCTTGCAAGCTATCGTTCACCAGACGAAGAGTGGTGTCATTTACAATCACGAAATACATCGGAGCTTCACCATCCTTCGGAGTTAACTTAACAGCAGTAACAGGTTTTTTGTTCACAACCTTGTGTACTGTTTGTTGTTTTCCTTTTGAAGTGAAAGTCTTGTTTTGTCCTTGACCTTCAGCATCGAGGTAAGTCATATCCAGTGTATACGCAGTATCCACACCGTCAGTTGCAGCGTTCAGGGTCAGTACATAGTCAATACCCGGACCGTCGGCAGCAGGAAGAGTACCTTCATAAACTTCAGTCAATTCGGTAATCGGAGTCATAGCAAGAGCTAGACTGTCTGCTTGAGCCTCTGCGGCTTTGTTTGCTTTTGATTGGCATGATGCCAAAGCAGCTACGACTGCTGCTAACATAATTACTTTTTTCATCGTTAAGTGCTTTAAGTTAATATAAATATAGTGAGCTATTGCTCGTTTTTTGCTATCCTATTCCTGCTCTTCGTCCCGTTTGATGACAAGCAGTTTGTCTACTCGTCCGCGGTCCATGTCCACCACTTCGAATTGCAGATTCTTGTAGGTGAAGATGTCTCCCGCTTTCGGGATACGGCCAATCAGGAACATGGCTAATCCCCCCAGAGTGGTGAAGTCTTCCGATTCCAGATCTTCATAGGATAAAATCCCCATTTCCTCCATGAAGTCGTCGATGTTCATTGAAGCTTCCACCAGCATCGAACCATCCTGCCTTGTGACGATTTCTTCTTCTTCCGTTTCATCCTCTTCAAGGATGTCTCCGAAGATACTTTCGGTCAGGTCGTGCAGTGTGATAATGCCTTCTGTGCTGCCATACTCGTTAACAACAACTCCGAACTTGTTTTTGTTCTTCTTAAATAGCTCTAAAACTTTATTTGCATATAAACTTTCCGGAATAAAGAGGGGAGGACGGGCTATTTCGCGTAAGTTAAACAGCTTTTTACTGCCTATCATCAGGATAATATCCTTTACGGAAACTACACCGATAATCTCATCTTTCCGTTCGTCCACCAACAGATATTTGCTATAATGTTCTTCTTCGATTGTCTTCATCACCTTTTCCTGCGTATCATCAGGGTGAAGGATAATGAGATCTCTGCGATGCGTCATCAGTTCGTTAGCCCGTTTGTCGGAGAAGCGGAACACATCACGTATCATTTCCGTTTCCTCTTTGTCAATCACACCCTGTTCCGAACTTTGATGGAGAATCATTTTGATTTCCTCCTGCGTCATGGGGCGTTCTTCGCTTTTCAAACCGATGAGTTTATTCAGTAGCCGGGTAGAGACACTCAGCAACCATACAAAAGGATAAGAAACCTTTGTCAGGAGAATCATGACCGGGCTGAACAAAGTGGCGTATCGCTCCGGATTACTAAGAGCGATAGATTTGGGTACTAGCTCTCCGATAATCAGAGAAAGATAGGTAATGATTGCTACGGTAGTAATCATTGCCAGGTTGCGTGCATAAGCTTCTGCGCCCGGAATGAGGGAAAAGAAAGGAACGAGGTCGTCGGCAATAGCCACACCACCATACGCACCGGATACGATACCGATCAGCGTAATACCGATCTGAATGGTAGATAAGAATTTTTCCGGTTCTTCCAATTGTTTTAAAACTCCACGGGCTGATTTGTTACCTTTTGCGACAAGTGTTTCAAGACGTGCTTTGCTGGATGATACCAGCGCAATTTCATACATGGCAAAAATGCCATTCAGTACAAGTAAGAGAAGTATGATAAGAAATTCCATAAATGGATTAAAATGGTTATAGGGTCGAAATTACAAGAAATCAGGGCACTATGCAAATCTATGTTATAGATTAATGATTTTTTAATAATAGTGTGTCCTTTTTTATCAAAAACAGAGGAGGAGATACTGCGGTTGACAAACCGCAGTATCTCCTCCTCTGTTTTTGATTTAGGAACGATGTCCGTTATTATTTAGCGTAGGTTGCTGCTTTTGCTTTTGCACGTTCGATACGTTTCATGGTATCCGGGTGTGACGAGAACATCTTTTGCAGGTAAGAAGCTTGTGGAGCATCTTTCGACAGTTCGGACAACTTAGTCAGTGAGTTAGCCATTGCATACGGGTCGATACCGTTCTTTACACAGAACTCTACTCCGTAATCATCCGCTTCGCTTTCCTGCTTCTGTGAATATTGTGCGCCTGCCAGAGCTTCAGCCATAGCTCCCAGCTCGGAGTCGGTCAGTTTGGCTACTTTATCGCTGCTGGCACCTGCTGCATTCTTCACGGCTGAACGGAGATAAGCATTCTTCATGGCATCTTTAGAATCTGTGTGAACTACGTGGCCAATCTCATGTCCTACCACTGCCATCACTTCTTCATCCGTCATCACATCCATCAGACCGGCGCAAATACGTACACTACCGTCGCCACAAGCGAAAGCATTTACGTCTACCACTTCATATACACCAAAGTTAAGTTTCAGTCCATCCACTTCTTTGATATGTCCCGTCAATTTCTCCAGACGTTTGCCATATTCAGTATCAGGTTTGGTCAATGGATTATGAGCATCCATCCATACCATATACTCCTTACTCATGTTGGCGATGTCCGCATCAGATAAAGTAACGGCTGATACTACGTCTTTACCGGCTTGTAACGCTTTTCCCAAATTAATCTTCTTGCCGAATTGTGCAGAAGCTGTCATACCCATGCCTAACAATACGAAGGCAATCATAGCGATTTCTCTTTTCATACTCTTTTCTAGTTTACAGTTTTATGCATAAATTAATACTCAAATGTTATTCCTAATGTGGGGAGCAATGTCCCGCTTGATTGTTTGAGGCGTTTCATTTTATAGTGTTGACTGTCGGCAGGGGCTTCCGGATTTTCGATGATACCGGTGCTCATCAGTACATCTTGCTGTTTCAGTTTGCTTACCGTGATATTTTGCAAATCAAGATAGAATCCTAGCATACAATGTTTCAGATAAAATGTCTTGTCGATACGGAGGTCTACCTGTGCAAAAGCCGGAAGACGTTCTTTATTATATTTAGAATAGTCGTAATATGCTTTACCTTGTGCATCCCAGGCAGATACCAGAGATGACTTTTCTTCATCATAAGGCGTATAAGGAGCACCGCCGATGCAACTGACTTTCATCCCGACACTCCATTGGCGTGGCAGATTGTAGGTTCCCCGTAAGTTGAAGATATACCGGTTGTCCCATGCGGATGCAATGTATTCACTCTCTTTGTCGTTGCGGTATTCGCTTTTAAAGATGGTAAAGGAAGAAGCCAGATTCAGTTTCTTGGCGATCAGCCATTTCACCAAAATCTCCGCACCATACGAACGTCCCTGGGCGGTGGAGGTCAGCAATTCGTTGCCAATCACCCCGTAGTCATTTCCTTTGCAGGTAAGAGGAATGCCATCCACAACGGAGAGCGGAATTTTATCATAATCTTTGTAGAATCCTTCCACGGAAACTTCGAAAGTATCTCCTTTGCGCCAACTGATACCCAGACTTTCCTGGCTGACTTTCATATAGCGGAGATTGTATTTGTTGACATACGTTCCGTTATTATCCTTAAAACCGAGAGCCGTGTAAGGAGGCAACTGGTAATAAAGTCCTGCATTTCCGCTTAAAAACCAGTGATCGGCAAGTTGATAGGAAAGCGATATGCGTGGTGAAAGCTGGTCGGAGAGTGATTTCATCGCCGATGAATAATTGTTGGCATCCGCTCTCAATCCCAAAGAAGCAGTGAAGCGTTCGTCCATCGAAGAGTAGCTGATAGTGCCGAAAAGTCCCCAGCGCATCATCCCCAAATAAGTATGGTAATCAAACGTTTGTGCCTGATTGGTATATGCCTTTTGAAAGGTGGTGTTGGTATATTGGCTGTAATCCAGGTTCAATCCGAGGTTGACCTTCCAGTTGCGGAAAGAAGAATTGTTTTCGAAACGGAATTTTGTCTCTTGTTCGGTAGAACGGAGGCGGAGCATCAGATTTTCCGGAATACTTTCATCATTCTGACGGTATTTGGTGTTGCGGTTGTTCAGATAGCTGTGACTGACTACCACTGACTGCACATGTGCGCCTGCATAATGACGATAAACGGCTCCCAATGTAAATGTCTCCTGCTTGATTTTCGGCAGGTAACTAAGAATATATTCGTTGTCTTCGCTATCCGCTTTCGTGTTCAATCGCATATTGTCGATTCCTCCGAGTCCCAGCACTGTCAACTCGTTCTGTTCGTTAAACCGGGTTTTCAATTTGAACTGCGCATCGGTGAAAGTCGGCAGGAAAGGGAGGTCGAGCATATCAAACAGGAATTGTAGATAAGATTGACGTATAGATACCAGATAAGAGGTCTTTTTCCCGATATGCCCGTTGGAGGCGAGCGAGACTTCGGATGCTCCGAGGGTAGCCTTTACAGAGTTGTGCTCCATATCTCCGTCGCGCAACTTGAAATCAAGAACGGAACTAAGTGCGTTTCCTCTATCAGTGGGGAAAGCACCGGTGTAGAAATTGACTTCACGTATCAGGTCGGCATTGAGGATTCCCACCGGACCACCGGAGGCTCCTTGCGTACTGAAGTGATTGATATTGGGAATTTCCACTCCATCCAAGTAGAAACGGTTTTCAGAAGGAGAACCACCGCGCACAATCAAGTCGTTGCGGTATCCAATTGGTGAGAAGGCAACTCCCGGATAAGACTGAACAATACGTGAAATGTCCCGATTAGCTCCCGGACTTTTTTCTATTTCCTGCAATCCGATAATGCGCAGGCTGACGGGGCTTTCCAAATCACGTCGGAAAGGAGAAGCGGTGACGGTTACTCCTGCGAGTTCGGTCAGGTTCTCTTCCATCTCTATCGAGATATTCAGATCTTTGGTAGATACAATATATTCGGGAGTAGTGACACTTTTGTAGCCGATGGCAGTTGCTTGCAGGCGGTAGATGCCGGGAGGTACTTGTTCGATGGTGAAATGGCCTTCCGCATTGGTGACGCCACCTTTGTTCAGCCCGAGAACCATTACGTTAATGAACTCTAATGGTTGACGGCTGTTTTTCTCAATAACCGTTCCCCTGATTCGATGTACAGGTTGTGCCTGTAGCAGGGAAAGTAGAAGGTTTGAAAATAGTAGCAGTGTCAACAGTCTTTTCATGTGATTGCGAATTATTGCTGCGAAAGTACAAAAAAAGTATTAAAGAATGATACCTTCCGTGAATAAAAATAGAGTCACTTCTTATTTGGTTCGTTTTACTTCCTGATAAAGTTAGCCGGATTTTGTTTCTCATTTCATTTTTATGTCTTATTTTTGTAGGACATATTAAAAACAGATTCCTTATGAAGACTGTAAAACTGATAACTTGTAATGATGCGATGAAAGCACATATCCTTCAAGGGGCATTGGAGAATGAAGGCATCGAGTCTATTCTGCACAATGAGAACTTCTCTACTTTGTATAAAAGTTGTGTGAGCAGTATAGCGGGGGTGGATATATTGGTGGCAGATGAAGACTACGAGAATGCTGTTCAAGTGTTGAAGGATAACGATAGTTGGCCGGAAGAATTAACGCTTTGTCCGTATTGCGGTTCATCGGACATTCAGTTGGTTTTGAGAAAAGGAAAGCGCTGGCGTGCGATGGGGGCTGCTATCATTTCTGCATTAATGGTCATTCCCCCGGGAGACAACCACTGGAACTATACCTGTAAACAATGTCATAAAACCTTTGAAATGCCGGTTTCTAAATTTGATCCTTCCGCAGTAGCAGAGGAATAACTATATCTAACTATATAACACACAATGAAAAAGAAAAAACTTCTATTAATTGCTCTTTTTTTAGTATGGGTGGCTCCTTCGTTTGCTGCCAAAGTAGATACTTTATTAATTAAAAGTCCTTCCATGAATAAGGATGTGCAAGTGGTGGTGGTAACGCCGGATGCTGCGCTGGGGAAGAAAGCAGTAGTTTGTCCCGCCATTTATTTGTTGCACGGTTACGGTGGAAATGCTAAAACATGGATTGGAATTAAACCGAATCTTCCTCAAATTGCGGATGAAAAAGGAATTATATTCGTTTGTCCGGACGGAAAGAATAGCTGGTACTGGGATAGTCCGCTCAATCCGTCTTATCGTTATGAAACTTTTATTTCATCGGAACTGGTGAAGTATATCGACGAACATTACAAGACGATTGCCGACAGAAAAGGACGTGCCATCACCGGATTAAGTATGGGTGGACACGGAGCGATGTGGAATGCAATCCGTCATAAAGATACGTTTGGTGCCAGTGGAAGTACAAGCGGAGGGATGGATATTCGCCCGTTCCCGAAAAACTGGGACATGTCCAAGCAGTTGGGAGAATATGAATCTAACAAGGAAGTATGGGATAATCATACCGTTATCAATCAGATTGATAAGATAGAGAATGGCGATTTGGCTATCATTGTCGATTGTGGAGAAGGAGATTTCTTCTTGAATGTGAACAAGGATTTGCATAACCGCCTGTTAGAAAAAAAGATCGATCATGATTTTATTACCCGTCCGGGAGGACATACAGGGCAGTATTGGAATAACTCCATTGATTATCAGATTCTGTTCTTTGATAAGTTTTTCAAGAAATAAAACCGGGAATACTTGACTTTGGCTTTTCAATGTTGTATCTTTGGTACAGAATCATAAAATAGATTGAGGTTAAACTACGATAGAAGGAGGGAGCGGAAGCTTTCTCCTTTTTTGTTGTATACTTGGGAGGCGTGAGCTTTATCCCGGCTTATAAAAGGGATGAAACCAGAGATTAACGTGTTTTATACCGCAGCTTTATAAAAATTAGACGGTGCGTTACGACTCATTAAACGCTGCGTTAGGAGAAGTTGAAGCCTTTGTTAGGTAAAATCAGAGCCTTTGTTTCGGAATAAACAAAGTTGAGGTATGAAAAGGGGCTTTATAGGTTAAGAATCTATAATTCTGCTCTTGACAGAAATAGAGTGATTGTGCTACTTTAAAAGAGAATTCGATGTTCGGAATGAAAGATTATTCGAAAGAAACCGAAATGTTACGTGTGTATGGATAATAGCTGGCCTGTCCTCCGGCATAGGTCGTTTGACAAATCATCCTGGATGGATTCCCTTTTTTATCAAACTCATACGAATAGATTGTCTTTTCATCGTTACTTCCTGCAGGACAACTGCGTATGGTGAAATGGCGCGGGTCCTTACCCAATAACCCAGCGTAAAGAGCTTCAATATGGAATGTCAGAGGGTGTATTTCTAATAAACCGAGGCAGGGCAAATGGTATGTCGAACTTTCTTCTCCCGGTTCATAAATGAACTTGTTTTCAAGGCCGTTCATCTTGGAACTGATAGAGGTTATATCTCCGTTCTCGTATGTAAGTGATGTTGATGAGTATTCTGTATTGTCAATATTCTCGACAATTCCGGTTAAGTATCCTTCTGCAGAGTAAGAAAATTGATAAATACGATTTTGTGAAGACAAACTGTATACACATTGACTGGCATAGCCTTCGCTATTTAATGTATATACTAAAGTGGGATAGTCAGTGGTAACTGTTACCTGATTATCAGAGTAGCTCAAGTTTACTTCGTTGCTGATTTCTTCTTCGAAATAACGTTGTTTTATAATATGTTGAATCAGGCGCTCACCATCGAACATAAATTTCTCTGTCTTATCTACAGGGTTTGAATCGTTCTTGACGGATTCATTGAAAATCATAGCCCATTGCCCTTTATTCTCTACTGTGCCCTTTTCGTCATCATCCGAACAACTGAATATCAGTATTGCCAGCAATAAAATAGCTATTTTTTTCATCCTTTCTTATTTTAATCGTAATCCGTTACTACTAAAACGTCTACTTGCCGGACTTATTACGCTTTTCTCTATTTTGAATTGCGCTTTTGTGGTCTCTTCGGTTTCTTCATCCTTTGGTGGATAACTTCCGTCAATAACACCGATGGCTACTTTTAACATTCTTTCGTTAGGATCACCGAATGGTAAAAATTCACTATAATTAGTAACTCCATCAATAGTAGTTTCACTGATTTTAAGATCTGTTGCAGGGGAGATAGCTCCTCCGGCATCGTGGTTGGAATCATAGACAGTGCATACTACCGGGTTGATTGACCACAGAAATTCTTCATTAATGAATTGTTCTGTTGCTACATTTTGTCCTTTAGTGACACCACCGATGGTTACGACAGGATAACTGTCTTTCAGTGAAAGACTCCTAATTAACATTTCCGGTGCTCCGGCTGTTGTACTGCTTGTAATAGCAAACAGAGCGGGCAGGTCTAAATTAACACCGCTCTTTAATATCTCACTATCAAAGTTGATGGTAGCATCCTTGTCTCTGTTTTTATTATTATATTCCAGATAGGCCATCGGCTTATTTAATCGTGCCTCTGAAGTCAGAATTGTACCTAATAACTGAACACAATCCAATGAACCACCGGTGTTGTAACGTAGGTCAAGTATAACATATTTCACGCCAGCTGTCTTGAACTCTTGTGAGATTTGTCGCAGTTCGTTATTGTATTTGTCCGGATCACTATTGGTTCCGGCTGTGAAGCTATTGTACATGAGATACCCTACTTTAATATCTCTATTGTTTTCTTTTACCGTAAGTATTTTGGTCTTATGCACTGGATTATCCTCAACGGATCGTGCCGCAGGTAGTTTTAATGTTATGTCATTAGGTACTACCTTGTATACAAATTCTTCTTCTCCTTCTTCCCCTTCTTCCGGCTCAACAGGAACTTCTTTCCATACTCCCATCACCAAATCCCGGGCTTGGGTTCCTTGCAGTAATTGAGTCTCGTATTTCTTGCTGATGTAAGAAGTATCGACTTTCATAATCCAGTTTCCACGTTCCAGTCCGGCTGCTTCTGCCGGTGAACCGGGGATGACGTAAGTAATTAATGCATTATATGCTGTATCGATATCCGCACTTCGAACCAGTGAATAATCAAATCCATAGGTAGGCAGCGGAGTCTCCATCACAGAGTCCACAAACGAATAGCTGTCGTTTTTTGATTTTACTTTAGATAAAAACGAGGCAGGTTCCAGAAACAGATTCACATCATCGTAGGAAGGTAGATCTTGATACCACAGATAGTTCTGCTGCATGATGTCGTACATCCATGTATCCAGTGCGGTCTGATGGGCATACTCCGGCCAGCGGTCGACACCACAGGAGAAAAAGCCACTGATAAATACGATGCTCAGGGCAGGTATGAGGATTATCTTTCTTAATTTCGTCATCATAAAAAGCTTTTTACTGTGCAAATGTAGGAAATACTTTGCTTATCTACCACATTTATGGTATAAAAATGCCTTCAATATGTGATTGGCTGCTAGAGATTCTTGCCTTATCTTTGTAGCATAGAATTTTTTAATAGGTATTAGCTTACATATAGAACGTTATTAATAGACGAATCATTATTCATGGATATAGCTGCATTATTATCAGGAGGTGTCGATAGTTCGGTTGTTGTACATCTCCTTTGTGAGCAAGGATATAAGCCCACTCTTTTTTATATTAAGATAGGCATGGACGGAGCGGAATATATGGACTGTTCGGCAGAGGAAGATATTGAATTATCTACTGCTACGGCACGTAAGTACGGTCTGTCTTTGGAGGTAGTGGATTTGCATCAGGAGTATTGGGAGAATGTAGCGGCCTATGCCATTGATAAAATCCGGCAGGGACTGACGCCTAATCCGGATGTGATGTGTAATAAGCTTATCAAATTCGGTTGCTTTGAACAGCGTGTAGGGAAAGACTTCGACTTTACGGCAACCGGTCATTATGCCACCACCTTGCAACGCAACGGTAAAACTTGGTTGGGCACAGCGAAAGACCCTGTGAAAGACCAGACGGACTTTCTCGCACAGATTGATTACCTGCAAGTTTCCAAACTCATGTTTCCCATTGGAGGTTTGATGAAACAGGAAGTGCGTGAGATTGCCAATAAAGCCGGATTGCCGAGTGCCAGAAGGAAAGATAGTCAGGGTATCTGTTTTCTCGGGAAGATAAACTACAATGATTTTGTCCGTCGCTTTTTAGGAGAAAAGGAAGGGGCGATTATTGAATTGGAAACCGGAAAGAAATTGGGTACACATCGCGGCTATTGGTTTCACACAATCGGCCAGCGCAAAGGGCTTGGATTGAGTGGTGGTCCCTGGTTCGTAGTCAAGAAGGATATTGAAGAAAATACAATTTATGTGTCCCGCGGTTACGGTGTGGAAACACAGTACGGCAATGAATTCCGGATGCATGATTTCCATTTCATTACTGATAATCCCTGGAAAGGACAGGAGAAGGAGATAGACATCACTTTCAAGATTCGTCACACTCCCGACTTTACCAAAGGAAAACTGATACAGGAAGGGGAGAAGCAATTCCACATTTTGTCCTCTGAAAAGCTGCAAGGCATTGCTCCGGGGCAGTTTGGGGTGATTTATGATGAAGAGGCGAAAGTTTGTGTGGGAAGCGGAGAAATTATCTGTTAAATAGTTCCCTTAGAGGGGTAGAGGTTAGTGAATAGCGGTGTCAGATATAGTATTCGGCTAAATCCACAATCCCTGCTCTCATCGCATATTTAGTAGCCTCGTGCACATTATTCACTCCCAATTTACGAAAGATATTCTTACGATGGCTGTTGATCGTATGGAAACTAAGATTTTTCTCTGCGGCAATCTCTTTCGTTGTTTTCCCTAATGCAATTTCTTTTAGGATATTCTTTTCTGTCTGCGTCAGCAAATGGTCGTCCATGCTTGACGCTGCCAGCGGAGAAGAAGTTCCCGAAAGCAGCAGATTGCTGACATGATTGCAAATATACCGTTGTTTGCGGGTGGCGCATTGAATGGCAGTCATGATTTCTTCTTTTGAGTTATCTTTCATCACTACCCCGAAAGCCATGCTGCTGAATAATACTTGGCGGAGAAAGTTCAGGCTTAGTTCGTCAGAGAATAGAATCCAGTCGGCTTCCTTGAATCTTTCCTGCAGGACAATCAATTCATCTGCCCCCGCAAAATTGAACAAGGTGTAATCCAGGATAATCACTGCTTGCGGATACAATCGTAGCTGCTGAATCAGTTCAGCCTTGTTGTCAGCTTCTAAAAGGAGGGATACCTCCTTTTGTTTACTCAACAGGAACATCATTCCTGCCTTACTGATATCCTGATTGTCTGCAATGATAAATTCTCTCATAAGCCATACTGAATAAAAAAACTCCGCTACAAATGTACGCATTTTGCGCGATTTGTAGCGGAGTTATGATAAGATTCTTGTATCCGGATTACCAGGAACGTCCCTTGAAGATATTTGACTGGTCAAGCGGAACGATATTTCCGTTCAATGTCAGGTTGTTGTTGCTGAAGTTCGGGCTGATACTAACCGAAGCTGTATTGTTTCCACTGCTCATATTAATAAATACTTGAGCGGAGATGCCGATACCCTGAACACTGAATGAACAGTTCACATTTCCTTTTTTGTCGATATTCATCTTCATATCCGAAGAATTACCATCTACTGTCACACCACCGATTCCGTTAGGACCTGGGTAAGGAGTGTTGAAAGCAGTCTGTACGGTAGCTCTGTTGCCGTTCATCAGGACGAAGTTGGTGTTTGAAGTAACAAAAGCACTCATACCGTTGCGGAAGACAACCTGATTAGCTTCCAATACAAATTGCTTGTTTTTCAAAGCCTGTACAGCTTGTTGATAGGCTGCCATGTCCTGCACCTCTTCTTCGGCACGGAGTTTCGCTCTCTCTGCATCTCTTTGAGCTTTTCTTTCTGCGCGGCGTGCTGCTGCGTTACTTTCTTGTGCATACATCATTGTGCTTGCACTCACTAATACTAATGCTACTAATGCAATAAACTTTTTCATAACTTTTTTTTGTTTAGGTTTAATATGTTGTTCGTTTATTGCAAAAACAAAGTGTATGCCAGATTGTTCACGAACGTCGTGCAATTTTATATCCGATGGCTGCCACGGTGATACTCATTAAAGGACTGATAATGTTGAAAAAACAATAAGGGAGATACACAAGTGTGGGTACACTCAAGATAGTGGCTTGAGTCATTCCACAGCTGTTCCACGGGATCAATACGGATGTAACGGTTACTGCATCTTCCGTGGTACGGCTTAGTAAGCAACTTTCATACCCTTTCTTGGCATAAATATCGCGAAACATATTTCCCGTCAGAATAATACTGATATATTGATCGGCAGTGGTCAGATTAAGAAACAGACCGGAACAAACCGTCGCACTGACCACGCTGACTGTTTTCTTCATAAAGCGCACAAAGATGGAAGTGATACTTCCCACCATGCCGCTTGCTGTCATTGCTCCGCCGAAACACATGGCACATAGTATCAACCAAATCGTATTCATCATTCCTGACATGCCACGTGTGGCAATTAAATCTGTCAGAACGGCATTATCCGTGTGTAAATTTGTCTCTCCGTAGATAGTCATCATTAGTCCTTTAAACAGTGAATCGAATCCGGAAGCGGCAATTCCTGAAATTTCTTCCAACAAATCCGGCTGAAAGATCAAAGCAAAAACAGCAGCCAGCAGGGTAGACAGGAACAGCGTAACGATAGACGGCACTTTCTTCGCTATCAATATCCCGGTTGCTACGGGAACTATCAGTAGCCACGGAGTGATATGAAACTTTTCATTCAGAGCTGTTGCCACTTCTGCGATGTGTTGTGTATTGTTGGCATCATGAGAGAATCCTGCTACGGTGAAAATAATTAGCGTAATGACAAGAGATGGAACCGTAGTAATCATCATATAACGGATGTGACGGAACAAGGGAGTGTCTGTGATAGAAGAGGCCAGGATGGTGGTTTCGGATAAAGGAGATATTTTATCTCCGAAGTATGCCCCCGAAATAATGGCTCCGGCAATCCAACCGTCTTCGAAACCTTGTGCTTTTCCGATACCCATCAGGGCGATACCGATGGTAGCAATGGTAGTCCACGAACTTCCGGTCATAACGGAAATCAATGCGCAGATGATGCAGGTAGATGCCAGGAAGAAACTAGGATGGATAATTTGCATCCCGTAGTAGATTAGCGTAGGCACTACTCCACTAATCATCCAGATCCCGCTCAACGCACCGATTATCAATAGAATAATAATGGCTGTTGCCACTCCGGCAATATTGTTGGTGATGGCGAGCTCATAATCTTTCCAGGGAATTTTATAGAACACCATACCGATAAGGATACAAATAGCTGTAGTGGTGAGTAGTGACACTTGGCTTCCGCCGCTTAGGGCATCACTGCCAAATGTGCGGATAGTGGCAAACAATAATAACACCAGTACAATGATCGGTATCAATGATACAAGGGGAGAGGGGGCTTTCTTCATGTTGATTCTTATAACCTTTTATTTGTTTTCCGGCTACTGTTTTGTTTATAGCCGCGCAAAGATACAACAAAAAAGAATGAAATCTTTTGCTTCAAAACGTCAGGCAATAAAAATTATTATAAGTTTGTATTTGATTGGAATATGTATAAGACCGGCTTAATTAGCGAAAGTCTTACGCCTTATCCACCAGTAACGGATGAAAAGTACCCCTGTCAGGATGAGGGCAATGGATAATCCGGTATAGAAAACAGAAATGAACGTTTCGGGCAGAAGATGGAAGCTACGTATAGTAATTCCCAGAGAAATCATGAAGATCATTGTAATCCAGCTTTTCACATCGAAAAAGGAGAACGGGCAATTTTTGTGTTCTTTCTTTTGTTCGATTCGCTGGGTATGTTTATAATAAAGCCTTCTGAACACCAGAACGAAGAATAACAAGAAAACGACGGTAGCTTCTCCTATTTTGAACATCCAATCTTGGGAGGTGTTTAACCAGGTTACAATTCCTATTCGCAGAATATTCGCACCGGCTATAATCCAGACGGTGCCGGCTGTGATAAGTAAGATTTGTCTGTTAACTCCGTATTTCATTGGCTTTTTTATTGTAATAAACGGTTTGACCGTCCGTTTTGTTGACTCACTTCTTGTAGAAAGTCGTAATTAATAAAGAAATTCCGGTTAAAACGACTCCGGTACCGATAACTCCGTGCCAACCATACAGTTGCCAGAAGCTGCCCGCCAGAAATGTTCCCATTGAACCGCCAATAAAGTAAGTAGTCATGAAAACTGTATTGATACGGTTCGAAGCGCGCGGGTCTAGTTCGAAGATACTTGTTTGGTTGCTAAGTTGGATACATTGCATCCCTATGTCAATGATGATGATTCCGGCAATGATACCAATAAAAGTGTTTTCACCGATGAAGAACAGTAACCAGGCAAAGAGAATCAATCCGCAACCGATAAAGTTAAAGCGGCGTACACCTACTTGCTTTACGTATCTTCCTACGAAAGAAGCAGTCAATGCTCCGGCCACTCCGCAAAGTCCTAGCATACCGATTACGTCGCTGTTGGCGAAGAACGGGGCTTGTCCCATTTTAAAAGCCAGACAGGACCACATGGCGAGGAGGGAACCGAAATTCAGTGCCGCCCGGATCGAATAAATGCGCAGTTGCGGGTATTCTTTCACTAAGGCTAACAGGGATTTCATCAGGCCGCTATACTTTCCCTGAAAGTTGGTCTGAATGTCAGGAAGGACTTTTAATACAACGATTGCGCAGATAAACATCATGCCTGCAGCGATGTGATACATTTCCCGCCAGCCAATCAGTTCACCGATAAATCCGCTGACGACACGTGAAGCCAGAATGCCGGTCAATAGTCCTGATAAGACAATCCCTACATTTCTGCCTTTATTTTCCGGACGGGAGAACTGGGCGGCTATCGGAATGAATATTTGTGGAATCATCGAACAAACTCCCGTGAGGAATGAAGCGATAAGTATCAAATGAAAATTGTGCGTCAGGGCGATAGTCAATAGAGAGAATATCAGAACGGTGAAGTTGACCAGGATGATTTTCTTACGCTGATATAAATCTCCCAGAGGGGTGATAAACAACAATCCTGCCGCATAGCCTATTTGCGTGACCATGGCAATCAGGTTAGTTCTGAACTCTGATATGCCAAGTTCATGGCGTATCATATTTAATAGAGGTTGAATATAATAGATGTTGGCTACCGAGACACCGGCCACAATAGCAAGTGTCCAGAGGATAGATGCCGGTAGTCCACCGTTTTCTTTTAATGGCTGTTTCATGCGGCAAAGATAATAAAATAAGATGTTTATTCGATGAAGAAAGTGGTGGAAACTGTGTTGCCTTCTCCGTCTACTGCCGTCAGGGAATGTTTGCCGGGAGCAGGTTGCAGGGAAATTTTGTGGAAATCCTGTGTCTGTGTCTGATAGGTGTCGTCGAGATGCCAGAAGATAGTGGCATTGGGATTGCTGTGTGCCAGTTCCACCGTGATAAAGCCTTTGCTGCCGTCCAATTGCTTGGGCAGCTTGATGTGGGCGTTCATCGGAGGGTAGATGAACTGCATGGGTTGGAAAGAATCTTCTCCGCAGCCGGCTTTGAAAGGTGGCAGCGGTTTATATTCCGGATGGTGTTGTTTATAGTACCATTCCCATACGGGCGGCAGGGCAAACCATGATTTCTGAATGGTAGGTTCCGTGTTTGCACAGTTTTCATAGATGCGGTGGCTTTCGTCGGCGGATAGTGTGACGAGATGATGGTAAGGACAAGCCTCTGTCCGTAATCCGACGGGAAGGATCAGTACGGTGTCGGTTTCTTCACAGAAACGTCCTTTCAGATGACCGGATTGACGGCATATTTCTGCATCAACGAAAATTCCTGTGGGACGTTCGAACCAGGGTGAAGATGGGAGATAATTGAATATATCGAATAATACGGGACCGGCTGTCTGTGCACCGACCAATCCGGGTTTTCCTTCTCCGGTTGCATTTCCTACCCATACGCCTACTGCATAACGGGGAGTCACGCCAACGGCCCAGGCGTCACGGAATCCGTAACTCGTTCCGGTCTTCCATGCGATAGTCTGCATCGAGGGGATTGATTTCCAGTCAATTTCTTCAGGGCGGTTGACTTCTGTTAAGGCGGAAAGGGTGAGCCAGGCCGCTCCTGCCGAAATGACTCCTTCTGAAATAACTCCTTCTGATATATCCTTTCTCGAAGTTGTTTTTCTTGAAATGATCTTTCCTGAAGTAACTTTTCTTGAACCATCTCTTTCCGAAACAGTCTTTTCTTCTGTTCCCAGTAGTATCTGCACTTCCTTTTCTTGGGGAAGGTCGTTGGAATGACTGTTGGAGAGGCTTCGTCCCATTTGTGCATAAGCATTCGTCACATCCCATAAAGTAGCTTCGGCACCTCCTAAAATGAGTGATAATCCATAATGGGAGGCTGATCGGTTGATAGTCTTGAACCCCATTTGTTGCAGCATGTGATGAAATTTGGGTACTCCATATCTTTGTAACATGGTGACAGCCGGGATATTCAATGAGCGGGCAAGAGCTTCGGAAGCGGGGACGGCTCCTTCAAACTGCAGGCTGAAGTTTTGTGGAGTAAAGCCATTGATATTAACGGGTACGTCCGGTAACAGCATTTGCGGTAATAGACTTCCCTCCTGTAGCATGGCACCATAGAGAAAGGGTTTTAAAATACTGCCTGTACTTCTGGGAGCTTGAATCACGTCTACTTGATTCCCCCCTTGCTTACGGTCGAAATGTACATTTCCGCAGTATGCTACCACTTGATTGGTGGGAATGTCTATAATTAGGATAGCCAGGTTACGGATATCACTTCGATTAAATTCATTGCTCCACCGTTCCGCCAAACTCTCTATATGGGTTTGTATTCCTTTATCGATGGTTGAGCGGGTATATAATCCGTTTCTTTCTTGATAAAAGCGGGTAACCAGGTGGGGGGCTATTTGAGGAAGAGGATGTGGTTCGTCGGGTAACGGTTCGCTGATAGCCAATTCATAGGTGGACGCATCAATAATCTCTTCTTCAAAAAGTTGTTTTAATAAACGGTTGCGTTTGGAAAGTAGTGTTTTTCGTCCTTTGGATAGATGAATCATGGCGGGGGCATTGGGCAGGACGGCCAGCATGGCTGATTCCGCCCATGATAAATCTTCGGCAGAATGACCGAAGTAGCGCCAGGCAGCAGCATCCAGTCCTACTACATTTCCTCCGAATGGTGCATGAGAGACATACATGGATAAGATTTCCTCTTTGGAAGTCCGAAACTCCAAACGGGTAGCCCAGATCATTTCGATGACTTTCTCTCCGATAGTTCTGGGTTTGTTCCGGGCGAGACGGATGGTCTGCATGGTAAGGGTACTGCCTCCGCTTACAACACGTTTATTCTTTAAATTCTGATAGAGTGCCCTTCCGGTAGATAACGGATTAACTCCCCAATGGTGGTAAAAGTGTTTATCTTCAAAGGTAATAAGGCATTGTTTGATTTTCTCGGGTGTTGTCTTTCGGGGAGGAAACCGCCATTGACCATCCGAAGCAATACGTGCTCCCAGTAATTCTTCGTTTCGATCAGTCACGACGGTAGAGTAGGGTACATGAAACAGTTGCCAGGGAAGGCAAAAGATGTATCCTATCATTAAAAGAGCAATGCTTATTGTCATTACTTTCTTAGTAACAGATAATCGTTTGAAGAATTTATATATAGGATTCATTTAAATGTTAAAAGCTAAGAGACATATCTTTGTGACAAATGATTAGGTACGAAATAATTAGGCACGGATTACACGGATTCCTCGTTTTTGGTTAACGAGTAGGACCGTGTAATCCGTGCCTGAAATTTATCGACTGACAGTTGTTCTTCCCGCTTTGCTGCGTGCCTGTACGTTTACATCATACATTGCTTCACATTGAACGGCAGGAAAAATAAAGTTACCTGCATAAGTTGCTTGTAGTCTGACAGTGAACACTTTCGTTTCACCACGACGCAAATTGAAATAAGTTAATACCCTGTCATCGCGTATATCCAGATAATTATATTTGCTGACGGATTTACCGGAACCATCGGCTGCTCCGCTTTCCGTTTCGGGGGCAACCATTCTTTCGTTATATATTTCCCAGCCGGACGGTATGATATGCGTCAGTGCCAGATTGGTGTAATCGGAAGTTCCGCTAATATTGGATATGGAGGTGATAGCCATAAAGTCAGTTCCCTGTATAATATCATTGACAGAGATCGGTGTACCGTTCAGGTTGGCATATCTTATATCCATGCGAAGATTGTCGCTGATGGCCGGTAATGTATCGTTCAACAACTGTGTGCGTGTGATAAGGTCAACGCTAAGCGCTCCTTTTCCTTGATTCTTCACAGCAATCATACCGGATTTGGGAGTAGTGGCGATTTCCTTTTCAAACACAGCTTTAGCCGATTTCACGGCAGGTTGTTGTTTGTCGTTCCATGTCCATACGAAATCCAATGTGCCTGACAGCTTTTCAGCCAGACGTCCCATTGCCATAAGAGCAAAAGCGGTGGATTGTGTACTGAACCACTCCTCTTGTGACAGATTCTTTGAAACGACTTTTGCCTGCTGTAAAGCATCCCGTTCCCGGTTCATCAGGATCAGTGTTTCCAGAATCATAGCTTCATCACGGTCGGAGGAACCGTAAATCTGATTCATGGAAGAGTAGGGGCTTACTGTTGTTTCCGCATTATACACCAGTTCTTCAGCCGGTTTCATCTTTCCGGTCAGTGCATAGGTTGCTGCCAGTCTCCATTTAGCCTGAATGGATAATCCTGCCTGTTCTTTCATCCGGTTCATGGCCCCATATTCCGGTGCTCCTGCCAATGCAAGCGTATATAAACGGAAAGCCTGTTGCAATTCCGACTGCCATTGTTGCCAGCCGCTTGCATCCTGCGGCATCCGCCAGTTCTGTGCGGCAGCACGTTGAAAACGCTTCCACTTGTTCAGTACATTCGAATGAACGGCGTATCCTTTTTCTTGTGCCAGTGTCAGGAACATTCCTGCATAAGAACTGATCCATTCGTCGGCAACAGCATTTCCCGGCCAATATACAAATCCGCCATTGGGGAGTTGACGACCATAAATCTGCCGGATAGCTTCCTGTACATTTGTCTTTATCTTTTCGGCTTCTATCTTATCTATTGTTTTGAATTGGCCGACAAACAGAAGAGGCAAAGCCTTGGAAGTCAACTGTTCCGTACAATGATGCTGATAGTTGTATAAGAAGTCGAACCGGCGGCTGATATCAACCGAAGGTATGCGTGATACTTCCAGCTTTATCTGGTTATTTGCAGAAGAACTGCTTAGATTGTATGAAAGTTCTTTGCTTTGTCCGGCTTCTACCCATTGACTGTTGCGCAGGGTTACTATCGGATTCGGGTTGCGTACTTCTATTTCAATGGTTTCTTTAGTTTGTTGTCCGCCACCATTGGCTGTCAGATGGATGGTAGCCTTTCCTGTTTTACTACCTGTTTTTAAGGTAAAGAACACGAGCTGGTCACCCGGTTGGCTAAATTTGAGCGACTGTTGGTTGGCCCCTACAATCTGTACTCCTCCACCGGATGCCTGAAGTGATACGGTTACATTCTTCACTTGATTTTCCATCGCAAAGATATTTACCGGAACGGTGATTTCTTCCTGAATACTAAGCACACGGGGCAAGGTGGACAACATCATTAACGGAGTCCGCACGAAAGCCGTTTTTTCCGCATTGCCGTACGCTCCCTCTTGTCCGGCAACCACCATGGCACGTACCGAACCTACATACATCGGAAGTTTCAGCGTATGCGTCTGGCTCTTACCTTTTCCCAGATAGAAAGGACCTATAAACTTGACTACCGGTTTGAAGCGGTTTGCTTTTGCATCGGCAGGTTTTAATGTGGCGTCTCCACCCGTACTGAAAAGTGAACTGTAACTTCCGGCGGAAGCTCCCAATACATTATCATACATATCCCATGTCCGGATGCCGAGTGCTTCGCGTGAATAGAAATCATTCCATGGGTCCGGGGTCTTGAAATTGGTAAGATCCAGCAAACCGTCGTCTACAATAGCTAATGTATAAGTCATCGGTTTTCCGGTCTTTTCGCTGACGGTCACATTGAAGTTGGTTTCCGGGCGTAACACTTCCGGCATCTGTATCTGCGGTTGCAACACCGTCTGACTGTTAGTCACGAATACCGGAACGACGCCATACATACGGATAGGCAGGTCATTGACTGTTTGCGCGTGAGGCTGTAACAGACTGATATGCAGATATACATTCGGAGTCATCTCCGGTGTAATCTTGAATGTATATTTCGTATCTCCTCCGTTGGAAACCTCTATCCATTCTTGTCGTAATACGGTAGAACCGTTTTCTATGGATACCAGTGCACGTCCTCCCGCTGCTGCAGGAATGATTGCTGTGGCTGTTTCTCCTATTTCATAAGAATCTTTGTTCAGCGAGAAAGCAAGCATCTTGATACCGCTGGGATCAGTCTTGCTCGAACGTCCCCGCCATTCCGGCCAGTCAACATAAACTGTACCTCCGGTGGCATGTCCACTCTCTTTATCTTTCACGTAAACCAGGTAGCGTCCCCATGACGGATAATCGATACGGAATTTGAAAGATGCTTTTCCGCCTCTTGTCTGTAAATTGCCGCTGGCAACAGGAGTGATGGAACTGTTGTTGATATACGTTCCGAAAGATTCACCACTGTTTTCCCACCACCAACTCCAGCCGATGCGGTATATTTTGTATTCCAGATTAGAACTGTTCACTAACTGTCCCTGCGTGTTTACAGTTACAATATCGAATACATGATCTTTGTCAGTTTCAATATATTTGCCTTTTGGCTGGTTCAGATTGATACCGACATAAGAGGTGAATGGTGAGAATGGAATTGTTTGAGTGTAGATGCTGGCATCTCCTCCCGGTTCGAACACGCGGGTGGTGAAAGTGGCGTTCAGCATACCCGGCGCTTCCGTTGCGGTCGGAACTTTCAGCATGACATTTGCTTTTCCTTCTGCATCCAGTGTGCCGTCAAATATATCTGTTTTGATAGTCGTGAAATCCGTAGCCGGATTGTTAAAGATATATTGTCCGTAATTCTTAAACTGTGTATTCACTTTCGATAAAGACATTTCTACTTTGGCTTTCAGTTTGGAGGCAGTTGCTCCTGTCAGCCAGGTTGAAGTGAGTGGGGCATAGAAATCCTTGTCCGTGGCTTGAAGAACCTTCGGCAATGCCAGATTTATTTTCAAGCGGTTGGGCTTTATGGTTTCGATACGCAGACCTTTGTGGAAGGTGGTTCCTCCCACCTTAATATACGCATTCCAAAGTCCGGTCGGGTCTGTTGCCTGTGTCGGAACGTCGAATGTATAGAATCCGTTCATTCCTTGTGTTGAAATCATTTTCGTGTAGAACTGTCCTCTCGGATTGTAAATCTCCAGTGCTACGGGGTGCTTGTCGGGGATTCTCTTTTCGCGGTCTTCCAATATAAAGGAAATGTGCAGCGTGTCTCCCGGGCGCCATACCCCTCTTTCGCCATATATAAATCCTTTCAGTCCCTTTTGAATATCTTTTCCTCCCACGTCGAATCTGCTGACCGACTGTTCTTCACCGTCCACAACGCGGACGTACGCCTTTTGTTTGTCCGATTCTGCCACGATAATGAAAGGCACACCGTTCGGAGTGATTTCAACGAATCCTTCTCCATTGGTTTCTCCTTTCCCTATGGGTTGTAACTGGAAGTTATACGCTGTCACCTGTGCTTTCCCTATCGGTTTTGTATCCAAAATATTACTAACGGCAATCCACAGTTTATTCAGTGAGCTCCGTTTTACAATCATTCCCAGGTTGGAAGCAAAAACGTTGCAGGCAGCTGCCCGGTCTGAATCCATATAATAAGACGGGTGGCAGGGATTGTCGCGTTCCGTCCATCGGTACACACTCCAGTCCATTGTTCCGCCATTGTAATAATAGTAGGCTTCGGGGGTATTCCAGATTGCTTCATCTTCTTCGGACAAAACACTTCCACTTACTTTGGTCAGCCCGTCGGAGGTGCTGCTGTCGGCGAATTTCATATCCTGATTCTCGCCTCCTCCACAAGGATAAGCGGAGTATTCCTGACGAAATGAAAGTATGACACGATAGATGGCACCCGGTTCCTGGTGGATTAATCCGGCAAGGTCTATCGAGTAATCTCCCCAATGATGAATGTCTTTGGAAGCATCTTTGGCAAGCCATAATGTTTTCTTGTAAACCAGTCTTCCCGAACGGCGTAGCTCATTGGCCGAGGCCAGTAAATTGGTTTGCATAAACATCAATACATTGTTCTCGAAAATGCGGATCACGCTCAAATCCACAGCGTATAGGTTGACAGCCCTGAAAGGAATAATCAGACTTTTCGAATCGGGCAGGATAGCGGCGGTAGTAGACATTTCCACTTGTGGCTTCAGACTTACTTCACTGAATGAGATCGTATGAGAAGTTCCCAATGCTTTACCTTGACAGTCTTTGACTCCTTCATGGATATTCAACGTCAGTTTGTTCTGTGTGTTTGCTTCGAAATAGATAAAAACTCTGTTCTCACTGATTTGGAAGATCGATGAGGAGATTTCCGGGATCTCAATCAGTCCTTTTAAATCTTGAGTAGTGGATAAGGGAGCGGAGAAAACAATCTCGATTCCATTTTCCGGTTGGTCGATGCGTTCGGCAGACATGAAACGGAAACAATCTTTCGCCGGTATCAGTACTTCTTCGCTTTGTTTACGGTCGATGCCGGCTGCGTTGCCGTTGGCTGTGATAGTCAAGGGGTAATCATCAGCTTCTCTGGGGATTTGTCTGATACTAAACAAATACCGGGTATGATTGTCGGTTGCGGTGACTTCCACCGGATAACTCTTTTTTCCGTCACTGGCAGTCAGCATCTTTTCTACCTCTTCCTTTTTCACTACGTCGCTGAAACGTATCTCTCCTTTAATATTTATTTCATTCGGTTGGGTAGCTGTAATCGGCAATGATTCCAGTTGCAGGGTGAAGTTACGTTCCTGTACACGGAATGAGAAGTTGAACTCTTTCAGCTTTTTGTCCACTTCGATGAAGTCTCCGAGCCGGAAAGTTCCTTCGTAAAGTGTTCCCGGTTTCAGCGCTCCTTCTTCGGGCACAAATTCAATGGTGTTGTTGCTAACCCAATATGCTTTTCCTTTTAATGAAGGTGAGAAACTAAATGGGTTGTTTTTTAACTCATTGTTCATATCCACCATGGGTTGGTCGTGGGTCAGTTCTATACGTATGGTCGAATTTTGCGAGATGACTCCTCCCGTATACGCATTTACATACGGTGCATAATCGGCAGAAGGAATGATGTCTTTTTGAGTGCGTGTGCATGAATATAGGCCCACAGTCATCATGATAAGTAAGAATAGTCCGGTAGCACTGATGCTACGTGTAGTCTTTGTTTGTCCCATAGTGAGAAGTTTTTTATAGTTCAACAAACAAATATACAGTTTTTATGCTAAATCCTTTGTTATTCTGATTATTTTTGCAAGTTCTTAATCAATTTATTTATGGGGAAAAAGAAAGAATACAAAGAGGCCAATCGGCGATTTTTGAAAAAACTATCTTTTCAGGAAGGTGTTTTCGCGTTGCCGTGTGGAATCTATTACAAAGTTTTGGAAACTGGCGAAAGTACGATTTCTCCGGGTGCACGGAGCATTGTTACCGTGCATTACAAAGGAAGTCTGATTGATGGCCAGGTGTTTGATAATTCTTATGAGCGTACTTGTCCCGATGCCCTACGTCTTAGTGATGTAATAGAAGGGTGGCAGGTGGCACTCCAGAAAATGCATGTTGGTGATAAATGGATTATTTATATTCCTTATGCAATGGGATACGGTATCAAATCTTTTGATTCTATTCCTGCCTACTCGACATTGATCTTCGAAGTGGAATTGCTTGGTGTTGCATAGAGCATAAAGATGAGCTATATACAATCAGATACATGGATATTTTTCTTTTAGCTTTTTCATAAAAGACTTGCTTACTTGTAAAAGTTCCATCTCATTAAATGGAGGAAGCAATATGCAATTGTTGTCTTCAATCGAAACCAGATAGCTTATATTGATAATGTGTGACTGGCTAATCTGGATAAGATAGGGATGCAGACTCAATATCTTTTGTGAGTTTGTATTTCTTTTGAGTGCCAGGGTATGATTATTATTTAATACAGCTTCCCATAGTTTACTCTTGGAGTTATACCGGAAATAGCCAATCTGTTCTAAATGGATTAGTTGCAAGTTTCCAGTAATGGTAGTATATAAAAAGATCTTTTCTTCTTGATGTTTTTCTGTGTTGGTGTGATTACAATTGTCAATATTCATATTCTATTTATCTTAGTATTCGATTAATCTGTTGATGATGCCAACGTCGTAGTTTTATTTTGCATCAAAAGTAACGGATTGCTTTTAGCTATAAAAATAAAAAGTGTCTCATTCCTGAAATGAGACGCTTTTTACTATTAAGAATTGTGCTTTTAAAAAAAGAAATTATTGTTCTACTCTTTGATTCTCAATGAATTTACTGGGTGATACACCATACTTTTCTGAAAAGTTACGATAGAAAGTTGCCCGGGAGGTGAAACCGCATGCAAACATCAGTTCTTTTACATTACTCTTTGGATTTTCGGCGGCTAACTGTCTGAAATATTCCAGTCGAAGATAATTAATGTATTCCCGGAAACCTGTAAAGCCCTGACTTTTGATTGCTGCTGAAATATCATGTTCCTGTTTATTCAGGGACTTGGCTAAAAGTTCTATGTTATACCGTTGATCGGTGTAGGGATGCTGTTCCTGAAGATAGGCTTCAATCGTTGAGAAGAGCGGGAGAGTAGGAGATGGCTTTCCAGCTTGTAGCATTATAGTGCTTTCCGTATTCTTTGCATTATGAATCATGTTTATATGGTTCGAAAACGGATTCTCATAACGTAAATATTGTATGGAGAATAAGACCGTAAAAACGATTGCCATAATGCCGAACAGATTGAAAACAAATTCATTGATATTTAGAGTGAACAAAATGTATATCCCTAAAAATACGAATAGAAAACCGATGAATAGATACATGTTATTATTTATCCTGCGGTAGGTCTTGTTATTCATCATCGGATAAATAAGAAGAACGAGTGGGGTAAAAACGGATAACAGGAATATGCAAGCCCTAAGCTTGACATCTATTTGATGGATATTCGGAATAATTTCATCTATGGAGTGGATGGGGGTGATATTCCCATTGAAACCTAAATAACTGATTCCTACCGTTATCGTAATGATAGGTAATAACAGAAAAGTAAATATCCTGAAATGGTTCAGATAGCCCGGCGATAAAGAAGCGATAGGGAACAGGGCTACAATATTTGCTAAAGCATACCATTTGAGCATTTTCTCTATGTTGAGCAATTCTGTGAAGTTGTATTCCGGAGTGTCTGTGACAATTGTCAACCATCCGATATTTTCCCATGAAAACATAATGCCGATGCCGGTTGCTATAATTCCCCAATATAATTTCGGATAATTGTCTTTAGCACGTATAATAAGGATGATTCCTATAATTAACGCAATCAGATCAAGTGTAAGCTCAATAGATAGATGTGTAATTCCCATTTTTTTGACGTGTTTCTATTCCTTGCCAGTCAGTGTGTAAATGTTTCCCGTACAAAGGTAGGCAAAATAGAAATATCAGGCAATAAAAAAGATATGGCTTTGGAGAAACTTAGTTGTGCGGCGATATGCTATATTTCTTTCGCTGAATCATTTTCGGCCAATTCTTTGATCTCTTTATTCAAAAATACAGAAAGCACAGTTCTTACTACAACCACTCCACCCAGGATTGCCAATTCGTCCAATGTTGGATCAACCACAGTTTTTAGTATGTCGGAAGCAATTAGAAATTCCAATCCAAGCAAAAGGTAAGTGCCAAAATCCGCCCTCAACTGCCGTATATTGTTAGCCGTATATGTTCCGTTGAATCGTTTTATTTCATTGCGTAAAAAGGCAATGAAGCAGACTAATACTCCGTAAGTGACAATTAGCAGACTAATAACACTGATAATAGTGGCTAGTGTATTTAAGAATGTGAGTAGCATTGTTGTATAATATTTTAGTATCTGTTATGTAAACAGGTGAAGTCATACAAAAGTTCTCGAATTAGCTACATTATTTGCTCTTTCAGGTTTATATTTGTATATTCAAGTTAAAAGCTACCTATTTGTCCAGTTTAAATAGTGTCTGGAGGGTATTCAAAGTGGGTTGAAAGTGGATGTAAATCAAACACTGATTGGTACAAAGGAGAAAGAAAAGATGATATGGTTTATATGAAGTAATACATTTCTGAATAAATTTATCCATATCAAATTATTACAAATAAAAAGAACTCCTGTAATCGTTAAGATTACAGGAGTTCTTTATCTATATAAAGTAACCTGAATTACTTACCTAAAGCCTGAGCAACATCAACCGCACAAGCTACTGTACATCCTACCATCGGGTTGTTACCAATTCCTAGGAATCCCATCATTTCTACGTGAGCAGGAACTGATGAAGAACCAGCGAACTGTGCATCAGAGTGCATACGACCCATCGTATCCGTCATACCATAAGAAGCAGGACCGGCAGCCATGTTATCCGGGTGAAGAGTACGACCTGTACCACCACCAGAAGCAACAGAGAAATAAGGTTTGCCAGCAAGAACACGTTCTTTCTTGTAAGTACCAGCAACTGGGTGTTGGAAACGAGTCGGGTTAGTAGAGTTACCTGTGATAGATACGTCTACACCTTCTTTCCACATGATAGCTACACCTTCGCGAACGTCGTCAGCACCATAACATTTTACTTTTGCACGAGGGCCGTCAGAGTAAGCGATTTCGCGAACAACTTTCAGTTCACCTGTGAAATAATCGAATTGAGTCTGAACATAAGTAAAGCCGTTGATACGAGAGATGATCTGAGCAGCGTCTTTTCCAAGACCGTTCAGGATGCAACGCAACGGTTCTTTACGTACTTTGTCTGCTTTTGCAGCGATTTTGATAGCACCTTCAGCAGCAGCGAAAGATTCGTGACCTGCCAGGAAAGCGAAACATTTAGTTTCTTCGCGCAGCAACATAGCAGCCAGGTTACCATGACCGATACCAACCTTACGGTCGTCAGCTACAGAACCCGGGATACAGAATGCTTGCAAACCGATACCGATAGCTTCAGCAGCTTCAGCAGCGTTTGTGCAGTTCTTCTTAAGAGCAATTGCAGTACCTACAACGTATGCCCATTTTGCGTTTTCAAAACAGATAGGCTGAGTTTCTTCACACGTTTTATAAGGATCAAGTCCGGCAGCTTCGCAGATTGCGTTAGCTTCTTCGATGTCTTTGATGCCGTTAGCGTTCAAGGCTTCAATGATACCTTTGATACGACGGTCTTGGCTTTCGAATTTTACTTCTCTAATCATAGTTTCTTTCCTCCTTATATTATTCGTGACGTGGATCAATAGATTTAACTGCTCCCTGTTCTGCTGTTACGCGTCCATAAGTACCTGTAACTTTCTTCAAAGCTTCGTTAGCATCAGTACCTTTCTTGATTTCGTCCATGAACTTACCCATGTGTACGAATTCGTATCCGCAGATTTCGTCGTTCTTGTCCAAGAAGATTTGCTTGATATAACCTTCTGCCATTTCAAGGTAACGAGGACCTTTAGCCAAAGTACCATAAAGAGTACCTACCTGGCTACGCAGACCTTTACCTAAGTCTTCCAAACCTGCACCGATAATCAAACCACCTTCAGAGAAAGCTGATTGAGTACGTCCGTATACGATTTGCAAGAAAAGTTCGCGCATTGCAGTATTGATAGCGTCGCAAACAAGGTCAGTGTTTAATGCTTCAAGAACTGTTTTACCCGGAAGGATTTCAGAAGCCATAGCAGCTGAGTGAGTCATACCAGAGCAACCGATTGTCTCGATCAAGGCTTCCTGGATGATACCTTCTTTAACGTTCAGTGTCAGTTTACAAGCACCTTGTTGAGGAGCGCACCAACCGATACCGTGTGTCAAACCAGAAATATCAACGATTTCTTTAGATTTTACCCATTTGCCTTCTTCGGGTATGGGAGCCGGTCCATGGTTAGGACCCTTCTTTACAACACACATGTGTTCCACTTCGTGTGAATAAGTCATAATTAGCTCTTTTTTTAAGTGATATAATTAAAAATACGTAGTCACGATTCTCTAAATCGCCCACAAAGGTAGTCGATTTATTTGTTTCTGCAAATCGCCTTTTATTACTTTTTTGTGAAAAGTGACAAATCTGTTTACGTTTTTTTGTCGTTTGTAAAGTCGGGATTGCATTTGTGAAAGATTGAGACCGGGAGAACTATCTATTCTTTGCTTTGTTGTTATTAGAAAAAGAAAATTTATGGAACTGAATCAAGTAGATATACATTATTTAATAGCGGCAATTTGCGTTATTTCATCTGCACTTATTTTTTATACGATAGGTGTTTGGGGAGAACGTCTTCAAAGGAAATTAAAGTTTTGGCATCTCATTTTCTTTCTTCTCGGGTTGTTGGCTGATACGGTGGGTACAAGCCTGATGGAGCATATTGCCGAACTGACTCATCTGCATGACGAAATGCATACGGTGACAGGGGCAATTGCTATTCTTCTGATGTTTGTACATGCGTTATGGGCGATATGGACCTATGTGAAGGGAACGCCTATAGAAAAGAGACATTTTAATCGTTTCAGCATTGTAGTTTGGTGCATTTGGCTTATACCTTATTTAATAGGGGTTTATTTGGGGATGCGATTACACGTATAGGATTAGGCAGCAGATAAATAGGGGGAGAGGGATTATTCCGCTAAAAGCTTACGTTATTTAGTTCAAAAGGATACAAAAATGAGGGTGTTCGGAGAGGGGTGTACAAAGCGCTGAAACGCCCACCAGTAAAGGGGGAAAAGCCAATGAAAACCAGTAGAGTAGAGAAGAGTAAAGAAGAGTAAGTAAAAGTATTATTTCTGTTATAAACAACAGCAATAATACTGGGCAGAGAAGATGGCTTTGGATGCTGCCGTTGTCGGTTCGGATCACTTCGTCGGTGCCGTTTCTGTTCCCGTGTCCCTCATGAACTGTTCGTCCGGCAGATGACCGACTTTTGTCTGGTAGGTTGTTGATGCTCGCCCAGTAGGTAACGGACATTCACACGGTAGATAACCTACGTTTGTACGTTAGGTAAATTCTATATTATTTCACGGGCTACCGTTTCAATACTTGTTTGCTAAAGTATCATTTGCTTCAAAACCGTACCGGAAGGAATGAAACGGATTGATAATTGTTTTTAGTAAGATTGTAGGCGTATCATTATTAGATATGGGATTAAAGTTGTAACTTTGTTGCTTCAAATATTAAATGAAGATATGATCGAAGTTTTAGAGTCTGCTTTACAGAAGGCTGCGGGTGAAGGAATGGATGAATTTATCCAAGCGTTTACAGATAAATATAAAGAGATTATCGGTGGCGAACTAACTGCCGAAACAATGCCTCTGCTGACAGGAGAACAACATTCTTTGCTGGCATATCAGATTTTTCGTGATGAAATAATGGTTGGTGGATTTTGCCAATTAATTCAGAACGGCTATGGTGGATATATCTTTGATAATCCGTTTGCGAAAGTGATGCGTTTATGGGGGGCAGAAGAATTCTCTAAATTAGTCTATAAGGCTAAGAAAATCTTTGATGCCAATCGGAAAGACTTGGAAAAGGAACGGACGGATGATGAATTTATGGCTATGTACGAGCAATATGAAGCTTTTGATGAGTTGGAAGAAGCTTATTTAGAGATGGAAGAACAAGTCACAGCATTGATTGCAAGCTACGTAGATGATCATTTGGAACTTTTTGCAAAAATAATAAAGTAACGGATGCAGTATTTTTTAAGTACTTGCATTTATTAATTATGAATTAGAATTTATATCTTTGCAAAATCTAAAAAATATGTTTATGAAACAAGTGAAATTTTTCTTGGTGGCTTTGATGGCTGTGGTTATGGGTATGTCAGTTACTTCTTGTATGAATGGAGATGATAACCACAATGTTACAATGACTGTTCCTGTTAAGTATAATTATGGATCATTTTTGATGGGTGATGGAACTACGAAGTTGGTGCCAACTACAGAGTTGGGCTTTTTGGATGGGAATATGTTTATAATTTCATGCCAATATGACCAATCACAGGTGACAGCAAACAGTACTAGTATACCAGTTACTTTGCTATCTACTCCGCTTTGTATTGACCCTAAAAATAATGAAGGTTTGACTCAAACAAAAGCAGAACCTACTAATCCTCTTTATTCATTGGATAAGCAACAGTCAAGTTTAGTTTATTATGACGAAAATACGATTGTTTTGACAATGCCATATTGGGTGAAAGTTACAAACTCTAGTGTTGAAGATTCAGAATTAAAAAAACACTCATTTGTTCTTTCCTATGATCCTACAACAATGAAAGATACTGATACTAAGTTAAAACTATATATTAGTCATGTTGTTGATGATGCAGGTGAGACCGTAACTCGTTCTAATTTTACCTATGCTTATAGAGCTTATTCAATTAGGGCTGCTCTTACTGTATTTAAGGAGAAAACAGGCAAGTTGCCAAAATACTTGGAGTTGACAGCTAAAACTAATTCTTCGAAAGATGAATTGAAAGAAGAGAGTGGAGAAACTTCGGTTGAATATGATTATGCATTTACAGAATAACATTGAACTACAAAGAACTATTTAACATAGCAATGAAATTGATTTCCTCTCCGGCCAAGGCCTGGGAGGAAATTTCTATGGAAGAGGATAGGCGAAAAGTATATATGACTTTTGTCTATCCTATGATTGGTTTATGCGGTCTGTCCGTGTTCGTCGGTTCGTTATTGACGAATGGATGGGGAGGTCCGCAAAGTTTCCAGATAGCTATGACCAATTGTTGTGCCGTAGCTGTAGCCCTGTTCGGTGGCTATTTTCTGGCAGCTTATGCCATTAATGAAATGGGAACAAGAATGTTTGGTATGCATAGTAATATGCCGTTGACACAACAGTTTGCAGGATATGCATTGGTTGTGCCTTTCCTGCTTCAGATAGTAACCGGACTGTTACCTGATTTTAGAATTATTGCTTGGTTGCTGCAGTTCTACATCGTCTATGTGGTATGGGAGGGAGTTCCTGTACTGATGGGAGTAGAAGAAAAACAACGATTAAAATACACCCTTTTGTCGTCTGTATTGTTAATACTATGTCCGGCGGTGATACAGATCGTGTTTAATAGACTGACGGCTATACTTAATTAATGAGTAAAGATGAAACAACCTCCTGTAAATATAAAGAATAAACGGGCTACGTTTGATTACGAGCTGATAGATACCTACACAGCAGGTATCGTATTGACCGGTACGGAAATAAAATCCATTCGTTTGGGAAAAGCCAGTCTGGTAGATACGTTTTGCTATTTTACGAAAGGCGAATTGTGGGTGAAGAATATGCACATCGCCGAATATTTCTATGGATCGTACAATAATCATACGGCACGTAGAGAGAGGAAGTTGTTGCTTAGTAAAAAAGAATTGGAAAAACTTCAGCGGGAGATGAAAAATCCCGGCTTTACGATTGTCCCTGTACGCTTGTTTATCAATGAGAAAGGTTTGGCGAAACTGGTAGTCGCTTTGGCGAAAGGTAAGAAGGAATATGATAAACGAGAATCTATAAAGGAGAAAGACGACCGTAGAGATATGGCAAGAATGTTCAAGCGGTAAGTAAAAAACGCTATAAGATAAAACGCCGGACTACGAGAGGTCTGGCAGATGTTGGCAGAGTGGTAATTAGGTATTAATGTGATAGGGTAATGAAAAAGACAATTTCTCAGATCGTATCCGAACGCATCCTTATTCTGGATGGGGCAATGGGTACAATGATTCAACAATATAATCTCAAAGAAGAAGATTTTCGTGGTGAACGTTTTGCGCATATTCCCGGACAGCTGAAAGGGAATAATGACTTGTTGTGTCTGACACGTCCCGACGTGATTCAGGATATTCATCGTAAATACCTGGAAGCGGGTGCGGATATCATCGAGACCAATACATTTAGCTCAACCACAGTTTCTATGGCTGATTATCACGTAGAAGAATACGTACGTGAGATGAATCTTGCAGCCGTAAAATTGGCTCGTGACCTTGCTGACGAGTATACAGCCAAGAATCCAGATAAACCACGTTTTGTGGCCGGCTCCGTAGGACCTACCAATAAAACCTGTTCTATGAGCCCGGACGTGAACAACCCGGCTTATCGTGCTTTGAGTTACGACGAACTGGCTGCATCCTATCAGCAACAAATGGAAGCAATGCTCGAAGGTGGGGTAGACGCCATTCTGATTGAGACAATCTTTGATACCCTAAATGCCAAAGCTGCAATTTTTGCTGCCGAACAAGCCATGAAAATGACAGGCATAGAAGTGCCGATCATGTTATCTGTAACAGTGTCTGATATTGGCGGACGAACATTGTCCGGACAAACATTGGATGCATTTCTGGCTTCTGTGCAACATGCCAATATATTTTCAGTCGGTTTGAATTGCTCATTCGGTGCCCGTCAGTTGAAGCCGTTCCTGGAACAGCTGGCATCCCGTGCACCTTATTATATTAGTGCCTATCCGAATGCCGGGTTACCGAATAGTCTGGGTAAGTATGACCAGACACCTGCGGATATGGCTCATGAAGTGAGAGAATATATTGAAGAAGGATTAATCAATATTATTGGTGGCTGTTGTGGTACGACAGATGCTTATATTGCTGAATATCCCGCCCTTGTAGAAGGAGCTAAACCACACGTTCCTGCCTCTGCGCCGGATTGTATGTGGCTCTCCGGACTTGAACTGTTGGAGGTGAAGCCGGAAATAAACTTTGTGAATGTCGGCGAACGTTGCAACGTAGCCGGTTCGCGCAAGTTCCTTCGTCTCATCAATGAAAAGAAATATGATGAAGCCCTTTCTATCGCCCGCCAACAAGTGGAGGACGGTGCTTTAGTGATTGACGTCAATATGGACGATGGATTGTTGGAGGCAAAGACAGAGATGACTATTTTCCTGAATCTTATCATGTCCGAACCGGAAATAGCCCGTGTTCCGATTATGATCGATTCTTCCAAATGGGAAGTTATTGAAGCCGGACTGAAGTGTCTTCAGGGCAAATCAATCGTCAATTCTATTTCTTTGAAAGAGGGAGAGGAAGTTTTCCTTGAACATGCCCGAATCATCCGGCAATATGGAGCCGCTGCTGTGGTCATGGCGTTCGACGAGAAAGGACAGGCAGATACAGCCGCCCGTAAAATCGAAGTTTGCCAACGGGCTTACCGTCTTTTGGTTGACAAAATTGGTTTTAATCCTCACGATATTATTTTTGACCCCAATGTGCTTGCTGTAGCTACGGGGATTGAAGAACATAATAACTATGCTGTAGATTTTATTGAAGCTACCGCTTGGATAAAGAAAAATCTCCCTGGTGCACACATCAGCGGAGGAGTCAGCAACCTCTCTTTCTCTTTCCGTGGCAACAATTATATCCGTGAGGCCATGCATGCAGTGTTCCTTTATCACGCCATCCAACAAGGAATGGACATGGGAATTGTGAATCCGGGAACTTCCGTATTGTACACTGATATTCCGGCTGATGTCTTGGAAAAGATAGAAGATGTTGTCTTAAACCGTCGTCTGGATGCGGCGGAACGGCTTATCGAATTAGCGGAATCTCTGAAAGCAAACATGAGCGAAACTGCCGGACAACCGGCTGTCAAGCAAGATGCCTGGAGAGAAGGAACTGTTCAGGAACGTTTGAAGTATGCCTTGATGAAAGGAATTGGAGATTTTCTGGAACAGGACTTGGCAGAGGCATTGCCTCTTTATGATAAAGCTGTCGATGTAATTGAAGGACCGCTGATGGATGGAATGAACCATGTTGGTGAACTGTTTGGTGCCGGTAAGATGTTTCTTCCCCAGGTTGTGAAGACTGCCCGCACCATGAAGAAAGCCGTAGCTATCTTGCAACCGATCATTGAATCGGAAAAAGTGGAAGGAAGTGCTTCGGCAGGTAAAGTGCTACTGGCAACTGTAAAGGGGGATGTGCACGACATCGGAAAAAACATTGTAGCTGTAGTGATGGCCTGCAATGGTTATGATATTGTAGATTTAGGAGTAATGGTTCCTGCAGAAACCATCGTTCAGCGTGCTATTGAAGAAAAGGTAGATATGATCGGGTTGAGTGGACTGATTACTCCATCTTTGGAAGAAATGGCTCACGTGGCTGTTGAACTTGAAAAAGCAGGTTTGGATATTCCTCTTTTGATTGGTGGAGCCACTACATCGAAGATGCATACGGCATTAAAGATTGCTCCTGTTTATCATGCTCCGGTAGTACACCTGAAAGATGCTTCCCAAAATGCAAGTGTCGCTTCCAAATTGCTCAACCCGCAGGCAAAAGCCGAGCTGGTGAATGAATTGGAAACAGAATATGAAGCACTCCGTGAAAAGAGTGGGCTGATGAAGCGTGAAACTGTTTCGTTGGAAGAAGCACAGAAAAATAAGTTGAACCTGTTTTAAACATTGTCACAATGAAAAAGATTTTCTCTTTCTTATGTCTGATTGTAGCAGTCACTGCTATGACCTCCTGTTCTTCTGCAAAAGAAGAAAAAGGAACATCCGGAACCGGAAATGCTGTGTTGGATAATATTTTCGAGCGCAAAAGTGTGCGTGCTTATCTGAATAAAGGAGTAGAGAAAGAGAAAATCGACTTGATGCTTCGTGCCGGAATGGCTGCTCCTACGGGTAGGGATATCCGTCCATGGGAATTTGTGGTAGTATCTGATCGTGCCAAACTAGATTCAATGGCAGCAGCACTTCCTTATGCCAAAATGCTGACGCAGGCCCGTAACGCCATCATTGTCTGTGGAGATTCAGTACGCTCGTCATATTGGTATTTAGATTGTTCTGCAGCAGCACAGAATATTTTGTTGGCTGCTGAAAGTCTGGGATTGGGTGCTGTATGGACAGCGGCCTATCCTTATGAAGACCGTATGCAAGTAGTGCGTAAATATACTAACCTGCCCGATAATATTCTTCCGCTTTGTGTCATTCCTTTTGGCTATCCGGCTACAAAAGAGAACCCGAAACAGAAATTTGACGAGAAAAAGATACATTATAATCAGTATTAGTAAACAAAAGTTTTGTCTTTTCAATAATTTCCTTACATTTGCGTCTAAATTGATTAAAATCTGATACGCAAATGTTTGGAATAGACGACCCTTTTATTATTCTGCCTTACCTGCTTTCGGTGGTATGTGTGATTTTTGCTGCCTGGTTTGGGCTGAAATATTGGAATAAGGACGACGAAAAAGACGAAACCCGATGAATACATTTACTCTTGGACTAATTGTGGTAGCTTATCTGCTGTCACTGGCCTACCTCGGCTTTTTGGGATATAAGAAAACAACGAATACCAGTGACTATTTGGTAGGCGGACGTCAGATGAATCCTATCGTAATGGCACTTTCTTATGGTGCTACGTTTATTTCTGCATCTGCTATTGTAGGTTTTGGAGGAGTGGCGGCTGCTTTTGGAATGGGTATTCAGTGGCTCTGTTTCCTCAATATGTTTGTTGGGGTGGTTATAGCTTTTATCTTTTTCGGTTTGCGTACCCGGCGTATGGGGGCGAAGTTGAATGTGAGTACTTTCCCTCAATTATTAGGCCGTCATTTCCGTTCCCGTAATATACAGGTATTTATTGCTGCTGTTATTTTCATCGGAATGCCGCTTTATGCAGCGGTTGTAATGAAAGGTGGAGCCGTATTCATCGAACAAATCTTTCAGATTGATTTCAATGTTTCCTTATTGATATTTACCTTGGTTATTGCTGCTTATGTCATAGCAGGGGGAATGAAAGGAGTAATGTATACAGATGCTTTGCAAGGAGTTATCATGTTTGGCTGTATGTTATTTCTGTTGTTTTCTTTGTATCAGGTGCTTGATATGAACTTTATCGAAGCTAATAAAGAATTGACTGCCATTGCTCCGCTAGTTCCGGAAAAGTTTAAAGCGCTAGGACATCAAGGATGGACTGCAATGCCCATCACAGGTTCTCCACAATGGTATTCGCTGGTAACTTCTCTCATTTTAGGAGTAGGAATCGGCTGTCTTGCACAGCCGCAGTTAGTGGTTCGCTTTATGACCGTGGAGAGTAGCAAGCAGTTGAACCGCGGTGTATTTATCGGTTGTTTCTTTCTGATTATAACAGTAGGGGCTATCTATCATGCTGGAGCCTTGAGTAATCTTTTCTTCCTGAAAACAGAAGGAGCGGTTGCTACCGAAGTTGTGCAGGATATTGATAAGATAATTCCATATTTTATTAATAAAGCGATGCCCGACTGGTTTGCCGCACTCTTTATGTTGTGCATCCTTTCAGCCAGTATGTCTACGTTAAGTTCGCAGTTCCATACGATGGGTGCTTCGGTAGGCTCTGATATTTACGGAACTTATAAACCCCGTTCACGGAATAAACTTACCAATGTGATCCGTCTGGGCGTATTATTCTCTATCCTGGTCAGCTATATTATTTGTTATATGTTGCCTCATGATATTATAGCCCGCGGAACTTCTATCTTTATGGGAATTTGTGCAGCCGCTTTTCTTCCGGCCTATTTCTGTGCTTTATATTGGAAGAAAGCTACTAAACAAGGTGTCATGGCAAGTCTTTGGGTGGGAACAATCGGCAGTCTGTTTGCTCTTGTGTTTCTTCATCAGAAAGAATCTGAAGCATTAGGTATCTGTAAAGCGTTATTCGGACGGGATGTGTTGATTACCACTTATCCTTTCCCTGTGATTGACCCGATATTATTTGCCTTACCATTATCTGTATTGGCTATTGTCGTAATCAGTCTGATGACCTATAGGAAATAAGTATTAGGTATTACACCTAATACTTAATACTTTATCTCATGCTTTTATTTTCTTTTTGTAGGATTCGTAGCGCGACATAATATCTCGAACGAAATTGTAAGTCTCGATGCCACGGAAATATCCGTTTTTGCAGACAGGATCGTTGAAGTATTCTTGATTGCTTTTAAGCAAGATGAAGTTTTCTACATTATCTTTCCATACTAATTTGTTTTTCCCGTATTTTTCGGCTAGTGCCATTGCGTCATATATATGTCCCAAACCGGCATTGTAAGATGCCAGGATAAAATTGAGCCGTTCCTGCTTATCGGGAATCATGCTGAAACTCCGGTCGGTGGCAGTAATATATTTGATAGCCGCTTTCACACTTTCCTCCGGATTCTGCTCTTTGCCGGGAGGTACTCCCATTGCACGTGCTGTGGCAGGCATTAACTGCATGAGTCCTTTGGCACCTGCCCAAGATACAGCGGTAGTGTCAAAATTGGATTCTGTATACGCTAATGATGCAAGCATACGCCAGTCCCAACCGATGTCTTTGGAATACTTTTTGAATAAATGGTCATAATGAGATATCTTTCCTTCTTTTAAGGAGAGGATAGGAGAGTGCGGCATCATTTTACTATTCTCAAAATAACGTTTCATACTGGCTGTGTAAGCAGGAGAAGTCATGTTTTCCTGATGCCATTGGGTAGCGGCGGCTGCGAGCTCGGGGCTGTCTTTTCGTACCGCCCACGAAGAACGTTGATCGAAACTGATGGACAGGCCGATATTTAAATTGGGATAATAGGTCTTATTAAGTCTGGCTAAATCATTGTCGGCCACCGTATACAGAATTTTTCCTTGCGCTACTTGCGTAATCAAGTCCTCAATAGTGATACTGTCATTGGTGACTTCATGAATCCGGATACCTCCTCCTAATTCACTATTCAGATTGACGAGGCGGTCATAATATTTCCCTGGTTTTACGTATATATCTTTTCCTACCAGTTCGGTTACATCTTTCAACGGCTTCTGTTTTCCTCTTCCTTGCTGAACAATTACCTGGTGAGTAATTACATCTTCGCCACAATAAAGAAGACTGTCTTTCCACTCTTTGGTGATTGGCAGATTATAGGCAATCATGTCTCCTTCACCTGCCAATAATTTTTGGATCATTTCGTCGACGCTGTTGGCTACTTCAATCCTAAGTTTTAGTCCCAGGCTTTTGGCAAACTGTTCACTAAGTTCATATTGGAACCCCATTTCTTGTCCCCGGTAAATGAAATAGGAAGTAGAGCTATATAATGTCAATACAACGAGTTCGCCACTATCTTTTATTTGTGGAAGATCACGCGCTGTCTCATCCATCTTGTTATGATGCTTATTCCGGCATCCGAGCATACAACAAAATAGAATAAGAAATAAAGGAATACTCAGTGTCTTGACATTCATTTCTTAATTTTTAATTTTCAATTTTTAATTCTTAAGGTGCTTCTTGATGTACATAGTCAGTATATCAATAGCTACCCTATTACTGCCTCCTTCCGGTACAATAAGGTCGGCATATCGTTTGCAAGGTTCGATAAATTGCAGGTGCATAGGTTTTAAAACCCGTGTATAGCGTTCCATTACAGCTTCGGCAGTACGTCCGCGCTCAATGACATCTCTCTGAATGACACGAATCAGGCGTTCGTCGGGATCGGCATCAACAAATATTTTAAGGTCCATCATATTGCGCAGCTTTTTATCACATAAGGCAAGGATTCCTTCAATGATAACCACCTCACGAGGTTCGATATGAATGGTTTCGGGCTGGCGCGTGCATGTGAGATAAGAATAGGTGGGCTGTTCGATACTCTTCCCTTCTTTCAGCGTCATGACATGCTTGGATAGCAGACTCCATTCAAAAGCATCCGGATGGTCAAAATTGATATTCTGGCGTTCTTCAACCGGGACATGACTACTGTCTTTGTAGTATGAATCCTGTGGTAAGAGTACTACTTCTCCTGCGGGGAGGCTTTCTATAATTTTCCGTACGACGGTGGTCTTTCCGGAGCCCGTTCCGCCTGCTATTCCTATAATTAACATCTCTTTAAATGTATATTTGAACCAAATAGAGTATTTTTGCATTACTATTAATGTGGTAAACGCATTAACAAGACAAATATAGAAACAATTCATTAAAATAACAACGTAATGGTAAAACACATTGTATTATTTAAGTTAAAAGACGAAGTTCCTGCTGAAGAGAAACTGGAAGTCATGACTAAATTCAAGGAAGCGATAGAAGCTCTTCCTGCTAAAATTTCTGTAATTCGCAAAGTGGAGGTCGGATTGAATATGAATCCTGGTGAAACATGGAATATTGCGCTTTACAGTGAGTTTGATACACTAGAAGATGTTAAATTCTACGCAACACATCCCGATCACGTAGCTGCCGGAAAGATTCTGGCTGAAACGAAGGAGAGCCGTGCGTGCGTAGACTATGAATTATAAACCCCAAAAATAAAGATGAGAAAAATAATTTCTTTCCTGCTTTTAAGCTTTGTTGTATATGCATTGCAAGCGCAGATCAAAGATCCGGTAAAGTTTAAAACAGAGCTGACAGCTCTCTCCGATACGGAGGCAGAGGTGGTGTTTACAGCTACCATGGATAAAGGTTGGCATGTTTATTCTACCGATCTGGGAGATGGCGGCCCTATTTCCGCAACATTCAATGTTGATAATAAATCGGGTGTCGAGCTTGTAGGCAAACTGAAGCCTGTAGGCAAAGAAGTATCTACTTTCGATAAATTGTTCGAAATGAAGGTACGCTATTTCGAGAATACAGCAAAGTTTGTGCAGAAAGTAAAATTCACGGGTGGAGCTTACGCAATCGAAGGTTATCTGGAATATGGAGCTTGTGATGACGAGAGTTGTCTGCCTCCTACTCAGGTGCCGTTTAAGTATTCCGGAGTAGCAAAAGCCGGAAATGCCGCTGCAACAAAAACAGAGCAACCGGAGCAAAAGGTAGCGGATAAGCAAAAAGAAGAACCCGTTCCTGCTGCTACGAAAGATTCTTCTGCGATGATGGAACTGGTGCCTGCAACTACAACCGAAGCTGCTACGGATATTCAGCCTGCTGTTGCATCGGGTGATCTTTGGAAACCGGTAATCAGTGATTTACAAGCCTTAGGAGAAGAACATGGTCAGGAAGACATGTCCTGGATATATATATTCATAACAGGTTTTCTGGGTGGATTATTGGCATTGTTTACCCCTTGTGTATGGCCGATTATTCCGATGACAGTCAGTTTCTTCTTAAAACGTAGTAAAGACAAAAAGAAAGGAATTCGTGATGCGTGGACATACGGTGCATCTATCGTAGTGATTTATGTGGCATTGGGCTTGGCTATTACTTTGATTTTCGGAGCCAGTGCATTAAACGCTTTATCTACCAATGCTATTTTCAACATTCTCTTCTTCCTGATGCTGGTGATTTTTGCTGCTTCATTCTTTGGAGCGTTTGAAATCAGGCTGCCGTCGAAGTGGGGAAATGCAGTAGATAGCAAAGCTGAATCTACGACCGGATTGCTAAGTATTTTCCTGATGGCTTTCACGCTTTCATTGGTATCTTTCTCTTGTACAGGTCCGATTATCGGCTTCTTGCTGGTACAGGTATCTACAACAGGAAGCGTAGTTGCTCCGGCAATCGGTATGTTAGGATTTGCCATCGCTTTGGCATTGCCGTTTACACTCTTCGCCCTGTTCCCGTCTTGGCTGAAATCGATGCCAAAGTCCGGCGGATGGATGAATGTTATCAAGGTTACGCTGGGTTTCCTCGAATTAGCATTTGCACTTAAATTCTTGTCAGTTGCTGATTTGGCTTATGGTTGGAGATTGCTTGACCGCGAAACATTCCTGGCTTTATGGATTGTCATCTTTGCTTTGCTTGGATTCTACCTGTTGGGCAAGATCAAATTCCCGCACGATGACGATGATAATAAGGTGGGAGTAACCCGCTTCTTTATGGCGTTAATCTCTTTAGCATTTGCCGTATATATGGTTCCCGGTTTGTGGGGAGCACCATTGAAAGCCGTATCTGCATTTGCTCCGCCTATGCAGACGCAAGATTTCAATCTGCATAAGAATGATGTACACGCGAAATTCGATGACTATGATTTAGGAATGGAATATGCCCGTCTGAACGGAAAACCGGTTATGCTCGACTTTACCGGATATGGTTGCGTAAACTGCCGTAAGATGGAAGCAGCGGTATGGACTGACCCGAAAGTGAGTGATTTGATTAATAACGACTACGTATTGATTACACTTTATGTAGATAATAAAACTCCGTTGACTGAACCTGTGAAGATTATCGAAAACGGTACAGAACGTACTTTGCGTACTGTCGGCGATAAATGGAGCTATCTGCAACGTGTGAAATTCGGAGCTAATGCCCAGCCTTTCTATGTATTGCTGGACAATCAGGGTAAACCGTTGAATAAGTCGTATGCTTATAACGAAGATATTCCTAAGTATATTGAATTCTTACAGACCGGATTGGAGAATTATAAGAAAGGAAAATAACGATTTCTCCGATAATGACCAATCTTGGATAATGAATAAAAAAGCGGTCTCATCTTTTCGATGAGGCCGCTTTTTGAATAGAATAAATTGAAATTTTAGCGAAAATTACATGGGTACTTCTATTAATAGAAGTTGGGTTCCTTTTAATATATGTATCGGGAATTCTTTTGTATCCCAAACACCGATACCATCACGTTTGGACAGCCGTTCTTCCGCCACTGTGATTTCTCCTTCAAGTACGAAGATATATACCCCGTTACCTTCCTGATGCATCTTATATTCGATTGTTTTTTCTGTATCGAAACTTCCCATAGAGAACCATGCATCTTGTTTGATAGAAGCTGGAGTCTTCCCGTTCGGAGACAGGATTAGCGCCAGTTCATTTAGTTTCAGGAGCGGACGAATATCGAAGTTGTTATACTCCGGTTTGGTGTTTTCAACTCGTGGAAATACCCATATCTGCAGGAATTCCAGTTGTTCTTTATCACTGCCATTGTATTCACTGTGATAAATGCCACTACCTGTACTCATAACCTGAATATCACCTGGAGTGATGGTTTTAGTGTTTTGTACACTGTCACCATGTTTCAGGTATCCTTTTAGGGGGATGGAAATCACTTCCATATTTTTATGCGGATGTGTATCGAATCCCATAGACGGGTCTACACTGTCATCGTTCAGCACTCGTAATGCTCCGAAATGAATTCTTTCCGGATTATAATAGTTGGCAAAACTGAATGTGTGATGGGTCTTGAGCCAGCCGTGATTGAAATAGCCTCTTGATGAAGCTCTGTCGATTACTTTTTTCATAATCTTCCTTTCTTTTTTAATAGAACTTTGGTGTGCGTCTTATTTGCACTTTACTATTACTAAATAACAATGGAAAGGTAGATAAAGTTCTTAACGGGAGATTTAATAAGAAGGGAGCTTTATTTTTTTATTTCAGAAAAAATACATACGTTTGTAACATCATAACAATACCTTTGTGGCCAAAAATAAAGAAAGTATGTACGCAACAGACACTCTAATGGATGAACGGGAAGTGGTTCTCCGTCTGATAGACGGAGATGAAGAGGCCTTTTGCGAACTTTATGCCGCTTATAAGAATCGTTTGCTCTACTTCGCCCTGAAATTCGTCAAGTCGCATGAATTTGCGGAGGATATATTTCAGGATGCGTTTACGGTAGTTTGGCAAACCCGTCGTTTCATCAATCCCGAAGCCTCTTTTTCTTCCTATCTTTATACTATTGTGCGTAATCGTATTTTGAATCAGTTGCGGGATATGGCTAATGAAGATCAGCTGAAAGAGCAGATTCTTTCTCAAGCGATCGATTCAGCGAACGAAACGAATAATCATATTCTGCTCAATGATTTGAAAGAGATTATTGCCCGTGCATTGGAGCAATTAACGCCCCGCCAGCGTGAGGTATTTAAAATGAGCCGTGAACTACAGATGTCTCATAAAGAAATAGCCGAAGCATTGGGCGTTTCAGTTCATACAGTGCAAGAACATATTTCTCTTTCTCTAAAAGTGATTCGTTCCTATTTGACTAAATATTCAAGTACATCAGCCGATGTACTTTTGATTCTATTGTGCTTGAATTTATAATAAATGTTAATCACACCCTAGCTCTTTCTTACTTTTGTGTATTACTTATACAAAGGGAAGGAAATTAATATCCTTATATTGAATATATGATGAAAGATACTAAAACAGAAAAAGATAAATTGCATCGTTACCTGGATGATCTTTATACCCGGGATGATGCTTCACAGTTGTTGCAAAGTATTAAGGATTCAGAAAACCAAGATATATTGGACGAACTGGCAGCAGAGGTTTGGGAAGAATCCGGGAACCTGCAACCTGGTAATGATTTGGAGCGGGAAAAATATAAGAGAGAGGCACGCCAATTACTGAAACGTATTGAACACAAAAAACGTACATGGTTCCGCCGGGCTTCTGTAGTGGCAGTCAGTACAGCGGCTGTAATAGCCATTATCATAGGGAGTGTCAACTTTTTCCGGTATATGAATGAACAACAGGTCACACTGGCTGAAATTACCACTTCCTTTGGTGAGAAAAGACAAGTGACTTTGCCGGACGGGACTCTTTTGGTTCTGAACTCTTGTTCGCAAGTGCGTTATCCGGATCGTTTTGTTGGAGATCTCCGTGAAGTGGAACTTGAAGGAGAGGGATATTTCCGTGTTGCCCGTAATGAAAAGATGCCATTTGTTGTGAGGACGAAGCGACTGGATGTTCAGGTGTTAGGTACCCGGTTTGATGTAAAATCCTATTCAACAGATGAAATAGTGTCTGTGAGTGTGGAGAGTGGTAAGGTGCAGGTCGATTTGCCGGAAGCGATGATGAGGTTGACTGCTAAAGAACAGGTGCTTATCAATACTGTTTCCGGAGAATATAGTAAGAAAACAGAGGATAGGGGAGTGGCTGTCTGGATGAAAGGTGGGTTACGCTTTTACAGTACACCTATCCGCGATGTGGCAAAAGAACTGGAACGGGTATATAATTGCCGGATTACTTTTGCTCCCGGTCAGGATTTCAACAACTTGATTACCGGCGAACATGATAACAAGAGTCTGGAAGCGGTACTTAAATCCATTGAATTTATCAGCGGTGATATCAAATATAAGAAAGAGGGCATCAATGTACTTCTTTATAAAGAATGAGATGAATAATAGATAATGTTCAACCTTTTAAAAAATAATAGATGAAAACAGCTCCTTCATGAACCTCCCCAAAATGATAGAAGCACTCCAAAGGAATGCCTCTATCCGCAATCCGGACGGATATTCATAAGCTTCGACCCAAATGAATAACGTATCGCGCATTGCTTGTTTTTAATAACTTTAGTCAATTACTAAAACGCACAAATTTATGAATAATCTTCTTATTTGTAAAGGGATAAGTAAAAATAGCTGTTCGTTTTTAGCTTTTTTACTATTCACCTTCATTTTAATAGCTCCGGCTGCTGCTCAGACATTGAAAGAGCATGATATTACGCTTCGTGTGCAAAACGAGCCGGTAGAGAGTGTTTTCAATAAAATCAGCAAACAGACTAATTTTAAGTTTCTCTATGATCAGGAGACGGTGAACAAGGCTCCGAGAGTTTCTTTCGACATTAAAAATGCTTCATTAAAACAGATTCTGGGAGAAATTACTTCCCAGGCCAAGCTTTATTTCAATAGGACCGATCATACAATTGCTGTCAGCAAACAGCCGCTTAAGAAAGAAGAAACTGCTCAACGTGCACGCACTATCCAGGGAATAGTTGCAGATGATAAAGGAGAACCGGTGATTGGTGCCAGTGTGCAGATTAAGGGAGAAGGCAGTGGTACGATTACCGATATTGACGGACGTTATTCATTAATGAATGTACCGGAGTCTGCAACATTGACTATTTCTTATATTGGATATAAAACGGTAAATATCTCTGCAAAGGATAAAAATACGGCGAAAATCACGTTGGTAGAAGATAGTAAGATGATTGATGAGGTAGTAGTGGTGGGATATGGAGTTCAGAGAAAAAGAGACGTCTCTACTTCTATTTCTTCCGTGAAAGCTGAACAAATTGCGGATGTTTCTGCTTCAGACTTTCGTCAGGCGTTGGCAGGTAAGATGCCGGGGGTACAGGTTACACAGCCAAGTGGTGATCCGGAGGGAAGTGTAAGTATCCGTGTTCGTGGTATCAGTACGGTTAATGCCGGTAGTGATCCTCTTTATATTATTGATGGCGTGCCGGTGGAACGTGGATTTGCCAATCTGAATAATAATGATGTCGAATCTGTGGAAGTTTTGAAAGATGCTTCGTCGGCAGCTATTTATGGTAGTCGCGGTTCCAACGGTGTAATTATTATCACGACCAAGCAGGGACAGTCGGAAAAGATGAAAGTGCAGTATGATGGATATTATGGTATCCAGAGTGTTTCGAAGAAACTTTCAATGATGAATGCATATCAGTTTGCCGAATTTGCAAAGGATGGTCATGACAACGCTTATCTGGATGCTAATCCCGGAGGTTCACCGGATGACCCGAATGGAATGCGCCCGAATTCATGGGAACGTATTCCTACCGAACTCTTTCCCTATCTGAATGGTGATAAGGGGTTGACGGATACGGATTGGCAAGATGCTATTTTTCGTACTGCTGCTACTACCAGCCACAATGTTTCTATTTCCGGCAGAGGAAAGACAGTCGGCTATTTCATTTCAGCCAACTATTATGATAAAGAAGGTATTATAATTAATTCCGACTTTAAGAAATATAGTATGCGTATGAATTTGGACGGGAAATATAAAAGACTGAAATTCGGTCTGAATTTCTCTCCTTCCTATTCTACTTCCAATCGGGTAGATGCTTCCGGATCTAATGGTATTGTGCAATCGGCATTGATGATGCCTCCGGTATGGCCGGTGTATAATGCGGATGGCAGCTATAATTATCAGGGAAACGGCTATTGGAGAATTGGGAATGACTATCAGCATAATGCCGTATTGAACCCGGTAGCCATGGCAAACTTACAATCGGATGTCGTAGACCGTATGGCGATTGTCGGAAAAGTTTTTGCTGAATTGGAGTTGTATAAGGGGCTTACTTATAACATTTCTTTTGGTGGCGATTATTATGGTTCGCATAATGACCAATATCGTTCTTCGGAACTTCCTTTATTGGGACAAAAGTATTATGATGTAAAGTCAAATCCGACAGCCTACAGTTCATCAGGTTTTTATTTCAACTGGTTGGTGGAGAATAAAATCAATTATAACACAACGATTAAAGATGCTCATTCTATCAATGTGGTCTTAGTACAGTCGGCTCAAAAAGAGACATATAAAGGAGATAATGTGACGGCGACCGATTTCCCGAACGACTATATACAAACAATTTCCGGAGGTACGGTGACGAAAGGTGCATCTGATAAAACCCAATGGACGATTGCTTCTTATCTGGCGCGTATGCAGTATAGCTATAAAGGTAAATATATGGCTTCGGCAGCTATTCGTGCAGACGGTTCTTCCCGTTTTGGCAAGAATAACCGGTGGGGATATTTTCCTTCAGCTTCTTTGGCGTGGAGAATAAGCGGAGAAGACTTCTTTATGAAGGCTAAGTGTCTGTCGTTTGTTGATGATTTGAAGTTAAGAGCGAGTTATGGAGTGACCGGTAACTTCCAGATTGGCAATTATGATCATTTGTCTCTGATGGCTTTGGATAATTATGTGCTTGGCACAGGTAACGGACAATTGGTGAATGGTTATAAGCCAAGTACCATAAAGAATGAAGATTTGAGTTGGGAAAAGAATGCGATGGTGAATGTGGGTGTTGATTTGCAGATGTTCAAAGGATTGCTGGGATTAACTGTGGATTATTATAATACCAATACCTCTAATATGTTGTTGAATGTACCAGTTCCCCACCTGACCGGATATAGCACTGCATTGATGAATATCGGTAAAGTGAATAATAGGGGATGGGAAGTTGCTTTGACCTCACAGAAGAATATAACTAAAGATTTCGGTTATTCGTTTAATGCTAATTATGCCACTAATACGAACGAAGTGAAGGCACTCGGTCCGGGTAATGCTCCTATCATATCTACCGGTAGCGTAGATCATGCTTATTACATAACGAAAGTCGGTGAACCCATCGGATGTTATTATCTGTTGGTGCAGGATGGAATTTTCTCCAATGAAGAAGAATTAAAAAAGTATCCTCATTTCAGCAATACCCAGCCGGGAGATTTCCGCTTTGTGGATGTAGACGGGGATGGAGTGATGGATTTGGATAAAGATCGTACAATCGTGGGTAACTATATGCCCGATTTTACCTATGGGTTTGGTGGTAAAGTCTGGTTTAAGGGATTTGACCTTGATTTTAATTTTCAAGGAGTATATGGTAATGAGATTCTGAATCTGAATCGTCGTTACATTGATAATCTGGAAGGTAATACCAATGGCACCACTATAGCCTTGAATCGTTGGAAAAGTCCGGAAGATCCGGGAAACGGTCAGGTGAATCGTGCCAACCGTAAGTCAAAGGGGTATAATGGTCGTACTTCAACCTGGCATCTGGAAGATGGTTCTTATCTGCGACTGCAGAATGTGACACTAGGATATACCTTGCCGAAGAACCTGACTCAACGCTTTTTCGTGGAAAAATTACGAGTTTACGTTTCCGGACAAAATTTATGGACTTCGACTAATTATAGCGGATATAATCCGGAAGTAAATGCACGTCCGAGTAATTCTCTTTCACCGGGTGAGGATTATGGAACTTATCCATTAGCTAAAACATTCTTGTTTGGGCTAAACATAACACTTTAATCATCCTTTAAAATACACGTTATATGAAAAAATATAAACTAATACTATTCCTATCAACTGCCTTGTTATCAGTTGCTTGTACAGATAGTTTCTTCGATTTGGAACCGAGTAGCAGTGTGCCTACCGACAAGGTATATAAGACAGCGGAAGATTTTAATGTAGCTGTGATAGGATGTTACTCCAAATTGCAGACACAAGTTTCCTATTTTACAGAGTGTTGCGAATATCGGAGTGATAATTTGACATTGAGTGCGCCCACTGCCGGAACACAAGACCGTTATGATATCGATCAGTTTGCAGATAAAGCCTCTAACGGAATTTTGGAAGATGCCTGGGCGAACTTTAATAATGGAGTCTATCGTTGCAATCTTGTATTAGATAGAATTGATGAGGCCAACTTCGACGCAACTCTGAAAAAACAATATAAAGGCGAAGCTCTTTTTATCCGTGCCCTTACTTATTTTAATATGTATCGTTTATGGGGAGGGATACCGATGACTAATAAAGTGGTGACGGTGGCTGAAGCTCTTAAAATCGGGCGCAGTTCCGATCAACAGGTTTATGATTTTCTTGTCGGTGATTTGAATCAGGTTATTAATGAAAATATGTTGCCGTCTTCTTATACAAGTGCCGATATGGGACGAGTGACTTCCGGTGCTGCAATGGCATTGCTCGGCAAGATTTACCTGACTTTCCATAAATGGACGGAGGCTCGCAATGTGCTATCTCAACTAGTGGGTCGGTATTCTTTAATGACTACTCCCGAACAGGTGTTTGACGTGAACAATAAAATGAACGATGAGATTATTTTTGCTGTTCGCTTTAATAAGGATGTTGAAGGAGAAGGACATGGATATTGGTTCTCTATTATTAATCTGACTGATGATACCAATCAGACAAAGTCTCTGAAAGAGTGCTACAAAGATGGGGATAAGCGCAAGAATCTGATTACCTATGTAAAGGTGGAAGATAAAGTATGCGTGATGAATAAATTTAAGGATGTCAAAAGTGCGACCTATAATACAGTCGGTAATGACCAGATTATTCTCCGTTATGCCGATGTGCTGTTAATGTACGCCGAAGCTTTGAATGAAATCAGTTATAGTAATTTGCAGAATTCAGAAGCTATGGTTGCTTTGAATGCTGTGCATACTCGTGCCGGATTGTCTCCGCTTCAGATAACAGAGCTTCCCGATCAGGATAGCTTCCGTAAAGCGATTATGTTGGAACGTCAGCAGGAGTTTCCTTATGAGGGACAGCGTTGGTTCGATTTGGTACGTATGGGAGGTGCTAAGGAGGCTATGAAAGCAGAAGGACATATTATTCAGGACTATCAATACCTGTATCCTATTCCAAAAACGGAGTTGGAAAGAATAAACAACACAGAACTGTTGTGGCAGAATACGGGATATTAATAGGATTAAACTAAAAGAAATCAAACGATGAAAAAAATACTATATAGCTTGTTGTTTATTTTCACGGTAGTCTTTACTGCTTGTGAAGAAGATCTGCCAAAGGCAAGTTTCGATTTATATGAACTGAAGTCACTAACGGCAACAGCCGGAGATATGAATGTGACTCTTTCCTGGGAAGCATACGAGAATGCCCGTCCGAATGAATATTTGATTCTTTGGACTTCCGGATCATCAGAAGCGGAAGGAGGCGAGATGACTGTGGATGCAAAAACAATGACTGCCACTATCAATAATCTGGTGAACGATGTTGCTTACACTTTTTCTGTGCAACCTCGTTATGAGGGAGGATTGGCCAGTAAAACTACTGCTGCCTGTACACCGAAGAATGCAAGATATCCGATTTCTGATCTGACGGCAGCAGCCGGCAATGAAAGAGTGCGTTTGAGATGGACGAAACCTGCAAGTGAACGTTTCACTCGCTATCAGGTTACCGTGAATCCCGGTAATCAGGTTATCAATCTGGATGATACTTCATTGGAAGAATACATCGTTGATGGTTTGACTAACGATCAGGAATATACATTCAATGTAGTCTGTGTTTATCCTACAGGCAATTCTATTGCGGTGGAAACTTCTGCTACTCCCGGATTGATCTATCCTATTCTCGCTAGTACGGAACTGGTTGTGTGGGAGCCTTCTACCTTTGCTTATAACGATATGTATTTCATGGCTGGTGAAGTGAAATCGGTAAGTTGGGATTTTGGTGATGGTACGACATCGGGAGAAAACAATCCGGTGCATGCTTTTACTACTACCGGTACTTATACAGTGGCCGTAACGGTGACTTATGTAAATAATACCACCGAGTCGGGCAGTCTGACTGTCACGGTCGGCAATTATAAATGGAATTCTGTCGATTTGAACTTCGGTGGACTTACCGGATATGTAAAGACCTCCAATCCGGTGTTCTCTCCGGATGGAAAAACAATGTATATCCCGACATCTACTCCTGCGGGTCATTTATTTGCTATTGACGTAGTGAGCGGTGAATTCAAGTGGGTGTTTGCTATCAGTCAGATAACTTATGGCGGAGGTGCGTTGGTGGCTCCTGATGGTACAATCTATCAGTGTGTAAGAAATGCCACTATTAATAATGTATATGCTATTAATCCGAACGGAACTCAAAAGTGGGCAGTAAAATTGGATGCTGCGATAGGAGCTTTCCCTGCATTGTCGGCCGATGGTGTTCTTTACTGTCTCACCAATAAGAGTACGTTGTATGCGCTGGATGCATCCAGTGGTGCTATTAAATGGCAACAATCGCTTGACGGAGCAACCGGTAGTGCTGTGGCTATTGATAAAGCCGGAAATGTTTATGCAGGTACAAGTGCAGCCATTTATTCTTTTAAATCGAATAAAGAGCAGAATTGGAAATTGGAAGAAGTGAATGTGACAGAACAGGCTACGTTTGCTTTGAAGGATCAGGTACTTTATGCGACTTTGAAAAACGGAGGACTCGTTGCTGTTGATATGACAAACGGAACAAAGAAATGGACGTATCCGACTACAAAAGGAGATGCTTATTTCCCGATTGCTGATAAAAATGGCAATGTCTATTTTACTGAAAAAGGATCGCAGACTGTTCATGCAGTAAATGCCAGCGGATCTAAAATCTGGGAGAAAAATGTGGGTAACAATTTGAACTACAGTGGAGGTGCTTTGAGTACGGATGGTATTCTTTATATAGGTACCCAATCGAATAACAAAGTGCTGGGACTTGACATCACTAATGGAAACATTGTTTTTGAAGAGACTGTGGGACAACAGGTCATGGCAGCTGTTAGCATTGGTCCGGACAGACGGCTTTATTGCGGAACGATCGGATCTAATAATATCGGTTCGATAAAGGCTTTTGCTGTCAATAAGACATTAGCAACAGACTCCTGGAGTATTCGTGGTGGTGATATTCAAGGTACAAACCGTCAAAAGTAAGCGATAATGAGAGTTCCTGTTTTTATCTTATTTATGGCGATGACAATGGGTTTATATGCACAGAAATATAAAGTAGGTACGACTACAGCTTTGTGGAAAGTACCTGCTTCCACAGACTTTTCTCAAGCCCGGTCTGTGGGGGTAGAGTATGTGGAAGTAGCATTTAACCAGTGTTATAGAGGAGTTCCGGCAGATGAAGTTGTTCCTCGTATCCGGGATATGAAAGCAAAAATTGATAGTGCCGGTATCAAGGTCTGGTCTATACATCTTCCTTTCTCACGCACGTTGGATATATCGGTGCTGGATGAAAAGAAAAGGAAAGAAAATGTAGATTTTATGGCGGAGATGATTGGACAGTGCGCTCAGTTTCAGCCGAAATGTTTGGTACTGCATCCTAGTTCCGAGCCTATTGCTGACAGTATTCGGGCACAAAGAATAACTAACGCTTCCAGGTCTATCGCTTATCTGAAAAAATATGCGGATCAAATAGGAGCACAGTTGTGCATCGAAAATCTGCCGAGAACTTGTCTGGGTAATACTCCTGAAGAGCTTTTGGAAATAATCAAAGATACTCCGGGTGTGAAGGTTTGTTTTGATACCAATCATTATACTAAAGGGACGACAGGGCATTTTGTAGAAACTGTTGGTGAACGTATAGGTACTATACACGCTTCGGACTTTGATTTTGTCAACGAGTGTCATTGGCTTCCTACACAAGGTGACATTCAATGGGGAAAGTTAATGCATGCACTCGAAGGAATCGGCTATGAAGGGGTTTTCATGTATGAAGCTACCAAAGACCATGAAAACGACAATACGCGTCCGACACCGGAACGGGTGGTTGAGACTTTCAATAAAATAATTAATGACTATAAAAATCAGAAATAAGATGGATATAATAAGAAAAATACAATATTTACTGTTTTGTCTTTTGGCAATAGGTTTTGTTGCTTGTGATGATGATGACAACAACAGTACCGAAACTGGTCATGAAGGAATTCTTACGCAATTGGCAGAGGAAGTAGATGCCACTGCACAACAGTTGTGGAGTTCTTCTCCTTTGATTGTCAATACCGGACGTACCACTACTTTGACCAAGATCCAGGGATATGCGGATAAGTGTAAAGATGATTATTTCATCAGTTATCTGAATGGCTTCGATCAGGCAAGTACGAGTATGGAAAAGTGTGATCCGATTATCTATTTTTATCGGAGTGCATTTGATCGTGTGATGGATGGAATTAAAAACTCAAAAGTAGAAAATGGTACGGCAGCGATCTGGTTACTCTATAATATGGGGTATGTGGTAAAAACTCCGTCAGGATGTTTTGCTATTGACATTTCTCATCGTTGGGCGAAAGAGCTGGCACCTTATATTGATTTTCTCTGTGTTACACACAAGCACTCCGATCATTATAGTAATGATCTTATCCAGGCTATGTTTGATTTAGGTAAACCGGTGTTATCCAACTATTTGAAAGACACGACATATCCTTATACTGCAAAGGGGGATAAAGATTATGAAATTGGAAAATTCAAGATTAAAACCTGTATCACTGACCATAACAATGCCGGGTTATCTAATTTTGTGACTGTGTTTTCAATCGATTGTGGGGAAGATACCGGTAATTTCGTTTTTATGCATGTAGGAGACTCTAACTATAAACCGGAACAATATACGAATCTGGCTTCTCATGTGAATGTTTTGATACCGCGTTATGCTCCCAATGCTCTGACCGAAAATAATATTCTGGGTTCAGGTGCGGGACAGGTGGAGCCCGATTATGTCTTGTTATCACATATCTTGGAACTGGCTCATGCAGGTGTTGATGAATCAAGATGGTCATTGGATATGGCACTCGAACGGGCTTCGAAGATTAACTGTGAACAGACTTACGTACCAATGTGGGGAGAAAAACTAGTCTGGAAAAACAATAAACTGAACTAAAATTCTTAATGCTTGAACTTATGAAACGGATATGTAACTTCATACTTCTTCTGTGTTTGGTGCAACTGGCTGTTGCCCAAAATAGAATAGCTGAAATCAGAGAAAATCTGCTGGGAAATCATCCAGATAAAATATTGGTTGTATCCCACCGGGCTGACTGGCGTAATGCCCCGGAAAACTCATTGCAAGGTATACAGAATTGCATTGATATGGGTGTCGATATGGTGGAGATCGATTTGAAACGAACCAAAGACGGACATTTAGTAGTGATGCATGATAAAACGATCAATCGTACCATGTCTGGAAAAGGACTGGTGGAAGATTATACATTGGCCGAATTGAAAGCAATGCGTCTTAAAAATGGAGTAGCTTGTAAGACAAGACATCAGATTCCTACATTGGAAGAAGTGATGTTGCTCTGCAAAGGTAAGATCATGGTAAATATTGATAAGGGGTATGATTATTTTCAGGAAGCTTATATTGTACTCGAAAAGACGGGAACGGTTGACCAGTGTGTTATCAAAGCCGGCCTTCCTTATGAACAAGTGAAAGCCGAAAACGGTGCTGTATTGGATAAAGTGATTTTTATGCCTATTGTACAGTTGCATAAAAAAGGAGCCGAAGCTATTATTGACAGTTACAAGACTCACATGAAGCCTGCTGCTTATGAGTTAGTGTTTGATAATGATAGTCCTGAGGTGCTTAACCTGATAAAAAAAGTGCGTGATACGGGTTCTAAGTTGTTTATAAACTCTCTTTGGCCCGAATTATGTGGTGGTCATGATGACGACCGTGCAGTAGAACTTCATCAACCGGATGAAAGCTGGGGATGGATCATTAATCAGGGAGCCAAATTAATTCAAACTGACCGTCCTGCCCTCTTATTGGAGTATCTGCGCAAAAAGAAACTTCACGACTAAATAGACTTTTTCATGTTGAAACAACTTATAAACTTTTACAAGGTCTCTTCACCGAGACCTTGTAACGGGGAAGCTTTGTCTTCATCCGGCTCACAACATCTTCATTCCGATGCCCGTCGTCTGAAATACCTGAAATGGTCTACTTTTCTTTCAGCCACTTTCGGTTACGGCATGTACTATGTTTGTCGTCTTAGCCTGAATGTCGTGAAGAAGCCCATCGTAGATGAAGGAATTTTCTCCGAAACAGAACTGGGAATTATCGGTTCGGTATTGTTCTTTACTTACGCCCTTGGAAAATTTACGAATGGTTTTCTGGCCGACCGTAGCAATATCAACCGCTTTATGACTACCGGTTTACTGGTAACTGCTTTAGTGAACCTGTGCCTGGGTTTTACCCATTCTTTTATTCTGTTTGCTCTCCTTTGGGGGATTAGTGGCTGGTTTCAGTCTATGGGTGCTGCTTCTTGTGTAGTGGGACTTTCCCGTTGGTTCACGGACAAAGAACGAGGTTCCTATTACGGATTTTGGTCTGCCAGCCACAATATCGGTGAGGCGTTGACCTTCCTAATTGTTGCGTCTATCGTTAGTGTATTGGGGTGGAGGTACGGTTTCTTCGGTGCCGGTATTGTTGGTTTGCTTGGTGCTTTAATTGTGTGGAAGTTCTTCCATGACACTCCCGAGAGTCAGGGCTTTCCTCCTGTAAATACTCCAAAACAGAAAGAGGAGATGAGTGTGGTGGAAACGACAGACTTTAATAAAGCCCAACGCCAGGTATTGATGATGCCTGCCATCTGGATACTGGCTCTTTCGAGTGCTTTTATGTATATCAGTCGCTATGCTATCAATAGCTGGGGTGTTTTTTATCTAGAAGCGCAAAAAGGATATTCCACGTTGGATGCCAGCTTCATTATTTCCATCTGTCCGGTCTGTGGTATCGTAGGTACCATATTTTCGGGTGTTATTTCTGACAAGTTATTTGGCGGTTGTCGAAATGTTCCCGCCCTGATTTTCGGATTGATGAATGTTCTTGCACTTAGCCTGTTCTTGTTGGTTCCCGGTGTACACTTTTGGATAGATGTGTTGGCCATGGTTCTTTTCGGTTTGGGTATCGGAGTTCTCATTTGTTTTTTAGGTGGCCTGATGGCTGTCGATATTGCTCCCCGTAATGCGTCGGGAGCAGCGTTGGGGGTTGTGGGTATTGCCAGTTATATTGGGGCCGGATTACAGGATGTAATGAGTGGTGTTCTGATAGAGGGGCAAAAGACGGTTCAGAATGGAGTCGATGTTTATGATTTCACTTATATCAATTGGTTCTGGATAGGAGCGGCTCTGCTGTCGGTATTCTTTGCATTATTGGTTTGGAATGCAAAATCAAAAGAGTCAGATTAGTTTCAGGTATATTAGGTTAGATTGAAAAACACTTGTTTCCAAAAGAGGATAACAAGTGTTTATTTTCAATGGTATCGGTTTTTATTTCGGGAAGTTCGTAGCTACGATTCTTTCCGAAATGTTTTATCATATTTACCTCGTCTCTACCAGCCAACGATTGATATTGCGAGTTTCCGCACTAAATTCCACTCCGATTTTTATTATTTCCCGATGGTCTTTCTGATAAGGAATCAGATATCCTTTCTCGTCAATTTGCTTCATCGCTTCTTCTGCTGTTCCATTTAATTTGAACTCAAACACATAGACATATTTCGGCGTTTTAACCATAGCATCGGCATGTCCACGGGTGCTGCGCACTTCCGCTTCCGTGAATTGTCCCATCAATTTGAATACGAGATAGAAGATAACCTGATAGTGGCGTTCAGTCTGGTCATTCAATTCATACGGAATATCGGCAAAGAAAGCTTCCAGACGGGTGAGGAAAGATTCGTAATCACCTTTCTCCAATTCATCAATGAATTTTCCAATATAAAATCCCTGATCATTGTTCTTCATCGGAGTGTAGAATGGCACAAGAAAGTTAATGAATCCGTAACGTACCTCATCGTTAGGAAAGTCAAGTAAATAATTATTAAACCGTCTGTCGTAATCCTTAATAGTCAAATATCCACTTTGATAAATCAGCGGTACGGGATTATTAGCATCCATTCTGTATTCTGCAAAAGAAGATGCAGGTGCTTCTATGCCATTTAATAAAGTACGGAGATCATACTCACTTTTTTGCAGTAGTTCAACCAAAAATGTCGGTGTGCCAGTCTGGAACCAATAGCTACCCAACTCCAGTTTGCTGAAAGCATTCAACACACTGAACGGATTGAATACTCCTGCACCATCCGGATGAAAATGATAGCCGTCATAGTTGCGTTCCATTGCTGTGACTACCTCTTCTGGAGTCTGATGATTTTTGTGCCCGAAAGCTTCAATTTCGGGTTCGAAAGTACTCTTTAGTTCTTCACGGGTGATGCCGCAAAGTGTGGCGTAAGAATAGTCGAGACTAATATCATTCAACTGATTCAAATCGCTGAATACGCTGACTTGTGAGAACTTCGTAACTCCGGTCAGGAAAACAAAACGGAGATATGCGTCGGCGCTTTTTAGTACTCCATAAAAGGCTTTTAATGTCTGACGATAGTCTTCGAATAAATTCGGACGGGTAATAGCCTGCAAAAGCGGTTTGTCGTATTCGTCCACCAATACGACGACACCTTTTCCTGTTTTCAAGGAAGCTTGTTCGATTACATAACTAAAGCGCTCCTCAGGGCTACGGTCTTTTTTCTCATTGCCGTAAATAGCTTCCCATTTTTCTAAATATTGGTTTAGCATTGCAATTAAATCTGCTGCCGTTTCATATTTTTTGGCATTCAGATCAAGATGTAAAACAGGATGTTGTTCCCATTTCGTCTCCAGTTGTTCAATAGCCAAACCATCGAATAGCTCTTTTTTTCCTTGAAAATAAGCATCGAATGTAGAAATTAATAAGCTTTTACCAAAGCGACGCGGCCTGCTTAGAAAATATGGCTTTCCTAGGTTAGCCATACGCCATACAAGTGCTGTTTTATCCACATAAAGATAATTATCCTTCCGTATCCCTTCGAATGTCTGTATTCCAATAGGAAGTTTACGCATCAAGTTGTCCATATCCGATGATTTTAGAGTTTCTTAGGCAAAGATACAATATGCAAATGAGAATTTAGGCAGAAGACGAACATAATCTTTTCAGAATAAATTCAGTATTGTGCCTTTCTTTTGCCGGAGATAATTTGTTATCTTTGTAACTTTAACCCGAAAATCAATGAGTAGAATATTATTAAATACTAAGACTTGGCTATTATTTGTGCTGTTGCTTGGAATATCATTTTCTGCATGGGCACAAAGTGACGATTTTAATACATGGACTAAATTCAAGGTAAACCATAAGATAGATTCCCGGTTTTCAGTTTCAGGTGATTTGGAATTGCGCATGAAAGATGATGTGAGTAAATTGGATCGTTGGGGACTTATTGTTGGTGGAAGTTACCGGCCCTATTCATTTTTGAATCTGGGTGTTGGCTATGAAACCCATCTTCGGAATTTGGGTGACTCGGACTGGAAATTCAGGCATCGCTATCATATAACTGCTACTGCCAGTTTTCGTTATCAATGGTTGAAAGTAGCTGTAAGGGAAAGATTTCAGCAGACTTTTGATCGTGGCAACTCTGAAACTCGTTTGCGTTCCCGCTTGAAATTATCTTATGCTCCTACAAAAGGAATTGTTTCTCCCTATTTCTCTGTTGAAATCTATCAGAGTTTGGATGACGTTTCTTTTTGGAGAGCCGATCGTATGCGTTATCGTCCCGGAGTAGAAATAGCTTTGGCCAAACGTTGGTCGTTGGATGCATTCTATTGTTATCAATATGCATCTTCGCAAGGCAGACACATTGCCGGAATAGAAGTGGGATATTCTTTCTGAAATTAGTAGGCTCTTAATATAATAATGTGAGAGTTTAATTCTTTGTTCCTGACTAGTCGTTTGTAACTTGTTGATTGTTTGCGTTATAGATGAAAAATGTAAAATTTTCCTATAGAAACTATACTTCGACTTAATATAATTATATACTTTTGCTTTCAAGACATCAAAATGATATCTTGAAATTGATGATTCCTCAGTACAACAGACGTGTTGTTCAGTATCCCATAACCGAAAGCGAATACTTCCTCTTATGCTATTCTTTCTGTTCAATCAAAAGTTTCTATTGGGAAATTAAAAAATAAATATGATGAAACTATTTTATAACCTACAAAGGGGCGTGGGTTTACTTGTTTTTTGTACTATCTTGCTTAGTGCTTGTGTGAACCATATTTCGGAGGAAGAGGAGGATAGTGTTAATAATGGAGATATTCCATTGAAATTTATTGCCGATATTCGTGAATCAGTTGGTACCCGTATGGCAAATAATAACTTTGCTGAAGGGGATGAAGTCGGTCTGTTTGCTCTTGCCGGAACCACTACAATGCAAGAAGAACGTTATGTGGATAATCTTCATTTCATACGTTCATCCAATGGTGAGTTTGAATCTAACGAGTCGGTATACTATCCGGATGATGGAGTTACATTGAATTTAATCAGTTATTATCCTTATCAAAAGAGTGGCGTGGGGATAGGGGAGAGTACCATGCAGGTGGCGGTTTCAACGACTCAAAATATTCCTGACGATTATTCACATTCTGATTTCCTAATTGCTTCTAAAGAAGAGGTCTTAGCCAGTAAGGAGGCGGTCGCTCTGACCTATAATCATCAGTTTTTTCGTCTGAAAATTGTTCTTATTCCTGGAGAGGGGGAGAATTTGGAAGATATGTTATCCGTTAAGCCTACGCTTTCGGTGAATGGCTTTTATACTAAAACAAGTTATGATTTTCAGAAAAAGACTTTCTCTGGTTATTCCGAAGAGAAAGATATTATTCCTGCAGGAGAATGGGAGATAAAAGACGGACGACTGATAGGAAAGGAATTTATTTTGATACCGCAGGAGGCGACTCCGGGATACCAATACATAACGTTGGAAGCTGCAGGAAAGCTATATACAAGCCCATTACCATCTACTTTACAATTAAAAAGTGGAAAGCAGCGCGAATTGGAAATAAAGTTTGTATCAGCCGAAGATGTATTAATGAGCAAAGTGAATGGGGAAATCGGAGATTGGGACGGAACCGAAATAGATCATACAGAATCAGTCACGCTTCATAAATACATAGATGTTTCGAAGTTAACTTTTGAAAAGTCGAATGTGTATAAAGTGTTACATTCGGGAAAGCAAGTAGCCGAAATATGTAAGGAGTATCTTGTTACTCCGGAATTTTCTTCGCAGGCAATCGTTGCCTATCCGATGAAAAAAGATGGTAGTGTGGACTTATCTCAAGGTGTTGTAGCACAGTTGCTAGGGAAATCCGGAAAAGTGAATGGAGGAAGCGTATCATGGAATATGGAAGATTACTCATTGGCCTATGTTGACGGAACTTTGCCGATTCGTAATAATGTATATGTGATGGCAAACGGAACCGTTTCTTTATCTGTTACGACAGCAGATGACGTACTATCTGTTTTGGTTTTGGAAGATATCGTTCGTGATGTACGTGGAGGAATCATTCATAATTATCCGTTAGTGAAGATTGGAACACAATATTGGATGCGGGATAATCTGGAGGCATCTTCGTATGTTGGCGGTGAAGCACTTCCCAGACTGGATGCAGTGACAGCGAATGTTGTCGGATATCTGCAATCTACTGCGGAACACTATTTTTATACAGCTAATGTAGTACTTTCTAATAAAATTCTACCTATTCATTGGAGTATACCGGATTGGAAAGACTGGAACATTTTAAAAGACTATCTGAATGGAGAGGCTTCTTTGCTGAAATCAGGTACTTGGTTACCTTTGAAAGCGGGAGAACAGGTACAGCCTGCAACTAATTTATCCGGTTTTAATGGAATACCTGTAGGAATGTATGTGGGGGCTTTTCAAACTGATTACGAGAAAAAACATCTGGCATATTGGACACTGGATAATGCAAATGCCGCTATCGATATCAAGGTTTTCTATCTGAAAAGTGATACGGATATCATTGAAGAATCTAATGCAGGTGTTGATACAAAAGCCTTTGCCATTCGTTGCATCAGAAAGTAAATCGACGAAAAAGGCTTCTCTTTTCCATAAATTGCTTATATTTGGGAAGTAAAACTAACTAAAAGAGAGAACTATGAAGAAGATAATAAACCCCTGGAAAGGTTTGGAAGGGTACAACTGCTTTGGTTGTGCTTCCAATAATGAAGCCGGATTAAAAATGGAATTTTACGAAGATGGTGACGAAGTGGTAAGCATTTGGAAACCACGTCCCGAATATCAAGGCTGGATTGATACCTTGCATGGCGGTATTCAAGCTGTCTTGATGGATGAAATCTGTGCCTGGGTTATACTTCGTAAACTACAAACCACGGGGGTGACGTCGAAGATGGAAACTCGTTACCGAAAATCGATTGATACCAAAGATTCTCATATCGTATTACGCGCGTCTATTAAAGAGGTAAAGCGGAACATCGTTATTGTTGAAGCAAAGTTATATAATAAGGATGGAGAAGTCTGTACAGAATCAGTTTGTACTTACTTTACTTTCTCGAAAGAAAAGTCGAAAGATGAAATGCATTTTTCGAAATGTGATGTAGAATCGGAAGAGATATTACCATTAATTTGAAATAAAAACTTAAGTTTTTGTGATAAATGTTTGGTAGTATCAAACAAATACTTTACTTTTGTCGCAGTTAATAAAAGAAATATGAAATATACAGCTACACATCATCATCATCATTTTCCTAACGAATAATCGGTGGGCGTGGATGATATTGTGTATAACTATATAAACGATAACGAAGGCTTACCGAATGCGGTAAGCCTTTTTTGTTTTTCAACGCAGATTGTATTTGTAATTAATAATTAGTAATTAAATAAAGTCATGTTAAGAATCGCAGTACAAGCCAAAGGACGTCTCTTCGAAGAGACAATGGCACTTTTAGAAGAGTCAGATATCAAGTTAAGCACTACTAAACGTACCTTGTTGGTACAGTCTTCTAACTTTCCTATCGAAGTTCTATTTCTTCGTGATGATGATATTCCGCAAACGGTAGCTACCGGGGTGGCTGATTTGGGAATTGTTGGTGAGAACGAGTTTATGGAAAAGGAGGAAGATGCGGAAATTGTCAAACGTCTGGGATTCAGCAAATGTCGTCTGTCACTGGCTATGCCGAAGGATATTGAATATCCCGGTTTGTCATGGTTTGAAGGCAAGAAGATTGCTACCTCTTATCCGGTTATTCTTCGTAACTTCCTGAAAAAAAATAGCGTAAATGCCGAAATACATGTGATAACCGGTTCGGTAGAGGTGTCTCCGGGTATTGGATTGGCTGATGCCATTTTTGATATTGTAAGTTCCGGTTCTACTTTGGTCAGCAACCGCTTGAAAGAAGTGGAAGTTGTAATGAAGTCGGAAGCATTGTTGATTGGCAACAAGAACATGAGCGAAGAGAAAAAAGAAGTGCTCGAAGAATTGCTATTCCGTATGAACGCAGTAAAAACGGCCGAAGATAAAAAATATGTATTGATGAATGCTCCAAAAGACAAACTGGAAGAAATCATTGCTGTATTGCCGGGTATGAAGAGTCCTACAGTGATGCCATTGGCACAGGAAGGCTGGTGTTCTGTTCATACAGTACTTGATGAAAAACGTTTTTGGGAAATCATCGGAAAACTGAAAGGACTGGGAGCGGAAGGTATTTTGGTACTGCCGATTGAAAAGATGATTGTATAAATAGATAGGTACGGGAATCCGTTTCTAATAAAATATGAACCATGAAATTGATTAAATATCCCTCAAAAGAGCAATGGACAGAACTTTTGAAACGTCCGGCACTAAATACGGAAAGTTTGTTCGATACTGTTCGTTCTATTATAAATAAGGTAAGGACAGAAGGCGATAAAGCAGTATTGGAATATGAGGCTGCTTTTGATAAAGTAACCTTGTCCGCACTTGCTGTGACTCCTGAAGAGGTTCAAGCCGCCGGGACATTAGTAAACGATGAACTAAAGGCTGCCATTTCTTTAGCTAAACAAAACATTGAAACATTCCACTCTTCCCAGCGTTTTGTCGGGAAGAAGGTAGAGACAATGAATGGGGTAACTTGCTGGCAAAAATCAGTGGGAATCGAAAAGGTCGGCTTATATATTCCGGGTGGAACAGCACCGCTTTTCTCGACTGTATTAATGTTGGCTGTTCCGGCTAAAATCGCAGGATGCAAGGAAATCGTACTTTGTACGCCTCCCGATAAGAATGGAAATATTCATCCGGCTATCCTTTTTGCTGCGCAACTGGCAGGTGTCAGCAAAATATTCAAGGCTGGTGGTGTGCAAGCTATTGCCGCTATGGCCTATGGAACGGAGAGTGTACCCAAAGTATATAAGATATTTGGCCCCGGCAATCAATATGTGACAGCTGCCAAACAGTTGGTAAGCCTGCGTGATGTAGCTATTGATATGCCTGCCGGTCCTTCAGAAGTGGAAGTCTTGGCTGATGCATCTGCCAATCCGGTTTTTGTAGCAGCAGATCTTTTGTCACAGGCAGAGCACGGAATAGATAGCCAGGCTATATTGATTACCACTTCCGAGAAACTTCAAACAGAGGTGATGGAAGAAGTGGAGCGTCAATTAGCAGAACTTCCCCGTCGTGAAATTGCGGCGAAATCACTGGAGAATAGTAAATTGATTTTAGTGAAGGATCTGGATGAAGCATTGGAACTGACTAACGCGTATGCTCCGGAACATCTAATCATAGAAACGGAGAACTATATGGAAGTGGCCGAACGTGTGATAAATGCAGGTTCTGTCTTCTTAGGTTCATTAACTCCCGAGAGTGCCGGCGACTATGCTTCCGGAACGAATCACACCCTGCCGACCAACGGTTATGCCAAAGCCTATAGTGGTGTAAGTCTGGATAGTTTTATCCGTAAGATTACATTTCAGGAAATTCTCCCGGAAGGAATAAAAGCTATCGGTCCTGCTATTGAAGAGATGGCGGCTAATGAACAGCTGGATGCACATAAAAATGCCGTCACAGTTCGTCTCAAAGCAATTCAAAATTTATAATTTAAAACTTAAAGAAGTGAAAACGTTACAAGAACTAACCCGACCGAATATCTGGAAATTAAAACCCTACTCTTCGGCACGAGATGAATATAAAGGAGTTACAGCCTCTGTTTTCCTGGATGCAAACGAAAACCCCTACAATACACCTCATAACCGCTATCCGGATCCTATGCAGTGCGAACTGAAGACGTTGTTGTCGAAAATCAAAAAAGTATCCCCCGAGCATATTTTTCTTGGAAACGGTAGCGATGAAGCCATCGACTTGGTTTTTCGTGCATTCTGCGAACCGGGAAAAGATAATGTCGTAGCCATCGACCCTACTTATGGTATGTATCAGGTTTGTGCCGATGTGAACAATGTGGAATATCGGAAAGTATTACTGGATGATGACTTCCAGTTCTCTGCCAATAAACTGCTGGCGGCTACCGACGAACACACCAAATTGATTTTCCTTTGCTCGCCTAATAACCCGACAGGTAATGATTTGCTTCGTTCTGAAATTGTAAAGGTACTTTGTCAGTTCGAAGGATTGGTGATGTTGGATGAGGCTTACAATGATTTTTCCCAGGCTCCGTCTTTCCTCGAAGAGCTGGATAAATATCCCAACCTTGTCGTATTCCAAACATTCTCCAAGGCTTGGGGATGTGCTGCAATTCGCTTGGGAATGGCTTTTGCTTCCAAAGAAATTATAGACATTCTTAGTAAAATCAAATATCCCTATAATGTCAATCAGTTGACTCAACAACAAGCTATTTCTATGTTGCATAAGCACTATGAGATAGAACGTTGGGTGAAAACGTTGAAGGAAGAGCGTGATTATCTGGAAGCGGAATTTGAAAAACTTCCATGTACCATTAAACTGTTCCCGTCCGATGCGAATTTCTTTTTGGCAAAAGTGACGGATGCCGTGAAAATCTATAATTATTTGGTAGGGGAAGGAATAATAGTGCGTAATCGCCATAACATTTCACTTTGCTGCAACTGTTTGCGTGTGACTGTCGGTACTCGTGTCGAAAATAATACCCTATTGGCAGCTCTTAAAAACTATCAAGGATAATTTATGAAGAAGAAAGTATTATTTATCGATAGAGATGGCACGTTGGTAATCGAACCTCCCATTGATTATCAGCTCGATTCATTGGAAAAACTGGAATTCTATCCGAAGGTATTCCGTAATTTGGGTTTCATCCGTAGTAAACTTGACTTTGAATTTGTGATGGTCACCAATCAAGACGGATTGGGTACATCCTCTTTTCCGGAGGAGACATTTTGGCCTGCTCATAATCTGATGCTTAAAACATTGGCAGGAGAGGGGATTACTTTTGATGAAATTCTGATAGATCGTAGCTTCCCTGAAGATAATGCGCCTACCCGCAAACCACGTACGGGAATGTTGACGAAGTATTTAAATAGTCCCGATTATGATCTTACCGGAAGTTTTGTGATAGGTGATCGTCCTACGGATGTGGAACTTGCCAAAAATCTGGGTTGCCGGGCAATTTATTTGCAAGACTCGACCGACGCTTTGAAAGAAAAAGGATTAGAAGAAGTCTGTGTTCTTGCAACTACTGACTGGGACCGGATAGCCGAATTCCTTTTTGCCGGAGAACGGAAAGCGGAAGTACGTCGTACTACAAAAGAAACAGATATTTATGTTGCTTTGAATCTTGATGGAAATGGAACTTGTGACATTTTTACCGGTCTTGGCTTTTTCGATCACATGCTTGAGCAGATTGGAAAACATTCTGGCATGGACTTGACCATTCGTGTAAAAGGAGATTTGGAAGTAGATGAACATCATACGATCGAAGATACCGCCATTGCATTGGGCGAATGTATCTATCAGGCTTTAGGTAGCAAACGAGGGATTGAACGTTATGGTTATGCCTTGCCGATGGATGATTGCCTTTGTCAGGTTTGTCTGGACTTCGGTGGTCGTCCTTGGCTGGTTTGGGATGCTGAATTCAAGCGTGAGAAGATAGGAGAGATGCCGACGGAAATGTTCCTTCATTTCTTTAAGTCACTTAGTGACGCGGCAAAGATGAATTTGAACATTAAAGCGGAAGGACAGAATGAACATCATAAGATAGAAGGAATTTTTAAAGCCCTTGCCCGTGCTTTGAAAATGGCAATTAAAAGAGATATCTATCATTTTGAACTTCCATCTAGTAAGGGTGTGCTTTAATGTTTTTTAGAATCATATCCATATTGCTTATGCAAAAGCAAATCCCACTATGCTTATTGGCGATAGTCTTATCCGTCTCTCTTTTCGGTCAAAATCTGAAAGCGGATAAGATTATTCTGTCTGATAGTGATTTGACAAATTTGTATCAAATAGATTCGGGCGTATATCGTTCGGAGCAACCTTCAAAAGAGGGCTTTAAAGCTTTAGAAAAGTATGGTATTGGAGAAGTACTTAATCTACGAAACAGACATAGTGATGATGACGAAGCAAAAGGAACAAGTATAAAACTTCACCGGGTAAAAACTAAAGCACATTCGATTAGTGAAAAGCAATTGATACAGGCATTACGCATTATTAAAAATCGTAAAGCGCCTATTGTTTTCCATTGTCACCACGGCTCTGACCGTACAGGGGCTGTTTGTGCGTTTTATCGTATCATTTTTCAGAATGTTTCAAAAGAAGATGCAATCCATGAAATGACTGAAGGAGGCTATGGCTTTCATCGAATTTATAAGAATATTATTAGAAGAATCAAGGAAGCAAATGTGGAGCAAATAAGAAAAGAAGTAATGGAAGGTGGAGAGTTATAATATGCCATATCTTTACCATCGCTCTGTCACAGCTGTGCCACCGTATTGGCACAACCATGCCATCATGCTGGCACAGTTGTGCCAATGCGGTGGCACAAGCCTATTGATAGGACGTCCTTACAAGGCCTCTATTTCTTTAAGCCACATGGCTGAACTGGCATCGCTCGGCATTCTCCAATCTCCTCTCGGGCTGATAGAAATACTTCCTACTTTAGGACCGTCCGGCAAGCAAGAACGCTTGAACTGTTGATTAAAGAAACGACGGAAGAAGGTAGAAAGCCATTTCTTGATGGTTTTTTCATCATACATATCTTTGAATGCAATATTTGCCAGATAGAATATCTTGGAAGGCCGGAAACCGAAACGTAAGAAATAATATAGGAAGAAGTCATGTAGTTCATAAGGACCCACCAAATCTTCTGTTTTCTGTTTAATTTCTCCGTTTTCATCTGCCGGAATCAGTTCCGGACTGATGGGAGTATCTACAATATCGAGTAAAGTCGCTTTCGAATTTTCATCCATGCCATTTACTGCCACCCATTGTACCAAGTATTTTACGAGAGTTTTAGGGACACTCGCATTCACTCCATACATGGACATATGATCGCCATTATATGTTGCCCATCCTAGTGCAAGTTCTGATAAATCTCCTGTACCAATAACCATTCCCCAAGTCTGGTTCGCCACATCCATCAATATTTGTGTACGTTCGCGTGCTTGAGAATTTTCGTATGTGACATCGTGTACATTAATATTATGGTCTATATCCTTAAAATGTTGAATGCAAGCATCTTTGATACTGATTTCACGAATAGAGATACCCAGCGATTTCATTAGATCGATGGCATTATGATAAGTACGGTCGGTCGTTCCGAATCCTGGCATCGTAATGCCGAGAATATCCTTTCTGGACAATCCCAACTTATCAAAAGTCTTCACACATACAAGTAATGCCAATGTTGAATCCAACCCGCCAGAGATACCGATTACAGCAGTTTTAGCTCCTGTATGGACAAGCCTTTGTGCCAATCCCGCTACCTGTATGGAGAACACTTCTTCACAATGTTCATTTAGCTCTATTCCTTGCGGTACAAAAGGATGAGAATTAAACTTCCGGGTTAAGGTTAGCTCTTTGCTGTTGACAAATTCAGTCGCAATAGAAACCGCCTTTTTATCCCCTAAGTTTGCTTGATTAGCTGCAAAGGTTGTATTTATCCTGCGTTCTGCCCGGATACGTTCCACATCAATTTCGCTGATAATCAGCTGTTCTTTCATGCTGAAACGTTCGCTGTGTGCAAGCAGTGAACCGTTTTCATAAATGAACCCGTTACCGGCAAAAACTACATCGGTAGTAGATTCTCCAAAGCCACAAGACGAGAATACATATCCGGCAATACAACGTGCAGATTGTTGGCTGATGAGAGAACAAAGATAATTATTCTTTCCAATACCTTCATTATCAGCAGACATATTGAAAAGAATTTCTGCACCTTGCAGTGCTAATGAAGAACTCGGAGGTATAGTAGACCAAAGGTCCTCGCATATCTCGATGCCAAAAGTCGTATCTGAAGTCTCAAAAAGCAGATTAGAACCTATCGGAACGATTTGTCCACAGAGACGTACACTATTTGTTGTCAACTGAAGCGCCGAGGTAAACCAGCGCTGTTCGTAGAATTCTTTATAATTCGGCAGATAGGTCTTGGCGGCAACTCCCAACACTTTCCCTTTCTGAATCACTACGGCTGCATTGATTACTGTCGCATTGACAACGACAGGCATACCAACAATAGAAATGATGTCTAATTGGCGAGTGTTATTCAGAATTTGCATCAGCCCCATTTCTGCTTCTTCCAGCAAAAGTTGTTGTCCGAATAGGTCGCCACAAGTATATCCGGTGATACTCATTTCCGGGAAAATAATGATCTGCACTCCTTTTCCTTCAGCCACTGCAATCAGAGTTTCTATCTTCTCTACATTGAATTTACAGTCAGCCACTTTTACGTGTGGCACAGCTGCAGCTACTTTCACAAATCCGTAGTTCATCTTATACCTTATTTATATATAATGGATGCAAAAATAGAAAATAGTTTTGAATAATTATCTTTTCTGTATTGAATCCTCTCAATAAGTTATTTTGTATGAGTTGCGATATTGTTGTTTAAACAATTAAAATAACTATCAAAATGAACGTTTGTATTCAACTATCATTAAAATATGTTGTGGAACTATTTCCATTTAGGGGCTTGTATACTTAAATATGTATCAAAAAGATATAAGTGGAAATTTGGTATAAAATATGCGACATATTGTTTCTTTTATTTAAATATAATATATATATTTGTAGCCAAAATAGAACAATATTGGAAGTATATAACACCTAAACAGAACAAGTGATATTAGTGTTTAATTTATAACTTAAGAGAGCAGATGATCAAATTTTTAATTCACACAGCAGCAACACGAAAAATCTATTTGGATATTTGGCGTAACATTAAAAATCAGCCAAGTTAGCATTTCCAATTTTGTTTTTTAGAGAAAATACCTGCCCATGGTCAATGAAAAGTTATGCTTTGAATGTTGATCTATGGGAAAGGGGCATATTATTATTTCTAGAGTGAAAAATAATATACGTGCATATTTCATTTGCAGACAAATCTATAAAAATAAATCAATTTCATTAATTTAAATTCAAGTATCAAAGATGAGAAAATTAATTCTCTTGTTTGTACTCTTTACTCTGACAAATATCCCCCTGTTGCTTTTTGCACAGGGTGGATATCAGGTAAAGGGGCATATTGTTTCGGCGGAGGACAACGAGCCGATGATAGGTGTCTCTGTTCAGGAAAAGGGTACTACAAATGGTGTAATTACCGACATTGATGGTAATTATACTCTTGAGATTAAGGGAACGGCGAGTGCAACACTGTTGTTTTCTTATGTCGGTATGCAATCTCAACAACATGTGGTTAATGCCCGTACCGGTACGCTCAACATTCGTCTGGTATCGGATGCTGCATTAATTGACGAAGTAGTGGTGGTGGCGTATGGCACACGTAAGAAAGGAACGATTGCCGGTGCCGTATCTACCGTAAAAGCTGAAAAAATGGAAAACGTTCCGGCTGCAGGCTTCGATCAGTCCTTGCAAGGGCAGACACCGGGCTTGACAGTGATTTCCAATTCGGGAGAACCCAGCAAGTCTGCTGTTTTCCAGCTTCGAGGCACCAACTCAATCAATTCCGGCACGTCTCCGCTGTTCATTCTGGATGGTGTGCCTATTTCCAGTGCCGATTTTAATACAATCAGCCCGGGAGATATCGAATCTATTTCCGTGTTGAAAGACGCTTCATCAACATCCATTTATGGTGCCCGTGCAGCGAATGGAGTAGTGGTGATTACTTCCAAACGCGGGTTGGCAATAGATAAGGCGAAAGTGACCATGCGTGCGCAATGGGGTTTCTCGCAACTAGCTTCTGATGATAAGTGGGTGGTGATGAACACCGCAGAACGTATCCAGTTTGAAAAGGAAATAGGTTTGGACACAGGACAAGACTATGACTTGCTTTCTCGTACGGATGTAGATTGGTTGAGCAAGGTGTTTAATGACCGTGCTCCTTTGCAGAGTTACGAGCTGTCTGTCAACCGTGCCACCGACCGTTTGAACTACTATGTGTCGGGAGGCTTTTATGATCAGGACGGTATTGCCCAAAGTTCTACTTTCCGCCGTTATAATATGCGTGCCAATGCAGAGGTGAAAGCCAGCAACTGGTTGAAGATAGGCACGAATACGATGTTGGCTTATGAAGAAGTGTCGCAGGCCGAAGAGGGAGAGATGGCACTTTACAGTCCTATTTCCGGTTCACGTTTTATGTTACCTTACTGGAATCCTTATAATAAGGATGGTTCATTGGCATCCGAGAACGACGGAACTTGGGCAGGGACAGGGCAGAATCCGATTGAATGGATGGCGAATAATCCTACGAAACACAAAAAGTATAAACTGTTGTCCACTGTCTTCGCAGATATCACTCCTATTGAAAACCTGACCATTCGCGGACAGTTTGGAGTTGACTATGCGCATTCTACGGCTTTTATGCAATCCTTCCCGAGCTATATAATTAATAATAATTCCGGTACCGCCGGACGAAGCTCATCGGATATCCTTAGCTTGAGTGAAACCCTTACAGCCAATTACCGATGGCTTTTGAATGACAATCATTCATTCAATTTTCTGCTGGGGCAAGAGGGGGCAGACTATCGCTCAAACGGATTCCAGGTAGTCACAAGAGGACAGAACAACGACCGGCTGACAAATCTGCTATCCGGTACGCGTGCTTCTACATGGCTGGATACCAGCAATGCTTACTCTTACCTGTCTTTTTTCTTGCGTGGAGAGTATAACTATAAAGAACTCTATTATGGAGAAGTCGCTGCACGTACCGACGCATCTTCCCGTTTCGGAAAAGACCATCGTTGGGGTGTCTTCTGGTCATTGGGCTTTATGTGGAATATCAAGAACGAAGCTTTCCTGAAAGATGTAGAGTGGCTGACGAATGTACAGATCAAGCTAAGTACGGGTACTTCGGGCAACTCGGAGATTCCTTACTATGATCATCTTGCCCTTGTTTCCGGAAATGCTAACTATAATGATGAGGCTGGCATCTACCCCAAGCAAAGCGGAAATAAGAACTTAAGTTGGGAACAAACATGGGCAAACAATGTCGGTGTGAGTTTGGGCTTTTTCAATCGAGTCAATTTGAATGTCGATTTTTATCATAAAAAGACTACTAATATCTTGATGTTGGTTCCTCAGTCGTATGCTTTGACCGGAGTATCCAGTCGTTGGGATAACATCGGCGCTATGATGAACCGGGGTGTGGAAATAGCAATAGACGGAGATGTGATCCGTACAAAAGATTTCACTTGGAATTTGAGCGCGAACGTTTCTTATAATAAGAATAAACTGCTGGAGCTGTATAATGGGGTAGAAGAATATGTAAATTCCACTACCGGATTGAAGTACGTTGTCGGACATCCTGTTCATGAGTATTTCATGAATCGTTATGCGGGCGTGAATCCTGCCAATGGTGATGCTATGTGGTATACTGCCGACGGAGAACTGACTACGGAATTTCGTGAAGAAGACAAAGTGATGACCGGTAAGACCTTCGACTCTCCCTGGGCAGGAGGTTTCGGAACAACCTTTATGTGGAAAGGGCTTTCATTGTCGGCACAGTTCAGTTGGATGGCAGATCGTTATGTGATGAATAACGACCGTTTCTTCGAAGAAAGTAACGGGCTCTATAGTACATACAACCAATCGAGGAGATTGTTGTACGACCGTTGGAAGAAACCGGGCGATATTACCGATATTCCCCGTTACGGAGTGACGGCCCAGCTTGACGACCGCTTCCTTGAAAACTCTTCATTTCTTCGTTTGAAGAACCTGACAGTGGCTTATGCGCTTCCACAATCATTGCTGAAGAAAACTCATTTCTTCTCTGCTGTGCGTGTTTATTTGCAGGGACAGAATTTGCTGACTTGGACAGGTTTTACAGGACTCGACCCGGAAGTTTCTGATAATGTTTACAGAGCACAATATCCGGCTTCACGCCAATTTACTATGGGTATTGAAGTTTCATTCTAATAGTATATTAAAAGAAAGATGATTAAGAAATTTAAATTATACATCCTGTTGGCTGCTGTAGCGCTTTCCGCAACTTCTTGTCTGGATAAGATGCCGGAAGACTCTATTCCTTTTGACGACGCCATACAGACGGTAAATGATGTAAATCTGGCGGTTATCGGTATTTATGATGCATTTAAGAATAGTGCTCTCTATTCCGGCAAACTTACAATACTTCCTGATTTGCAGACTGATCTTGTTTATGGGATCAATGGTAATACAAATATATATGGAGACATCTGGCGTTGGAAAGACATTCTGGCAACCAATACGAATATAGAAGATGTTTATGCCGGATTATATACGGTAATCAATCGTTGTAACTTTATGCTCGACCGTGTCGACGGAGTAAGAAATAATACAACCAACGATGACGATTTGGACAGGCTCGACCAATATTGCGGTGAGGCTTATTTTGCCCGTGCACTTGCCTACTCTGAATTGGTGAAGCTCTTCTGCAAGGCTTATGAAAGCGATGAAGATGCAGCCAGTCAGTTGGGAGTTATCTTGACTAAACATTATGCAGGAGACGAAGAAATGAAACGTGCTTCGTTGAAAGATTCATATCAGTTTATTCTTGAAGATCTTGACCGTGCGGCTGAACTGTTGGCGTTGGATAAGGACTATGACCCGTCTGTCGATGTTCCATTGTACAACAATGCCACTTACTTTCATGAGTATACCGTATATGCTTTGCGTGCACGCGTGGCCCTCTATATGAGAAAGTGGGATGAAGCAATCAAGTACTCCAGCAAAATAATAGATAGTGGATATTATCTGTTGGCCAGTTGTTCACGTGCAATATCTTCCGGTGTCAGCTATTATAAGTATATGTGGACGAACGACCTGTCTACAGAAGCTATCTGGCGGGTTGGTTTCACGATCAATTCCTACGGTGGCCGATTGGGCGAGATCTTCTTGAATTATGATCATGTGAATTATCGTCCTGATTATGTTCCCGCCGAATGGGTACTCAATTCTTATAATGTGAATGACATGCGTGCAACTACGTTCTTCGAGTCTCATACTACCAGCTTTAGCCACCATCTTTCATGGCCTTTGCTGATAAAGTATGCCGGTAATGAAGAGTTTATTGCAGCCAATATTCTTCATGTTTCCATGCCGAAAGTTTTCCGTCTGTCGGAGCAATACCTGATACGTGCCGAAGCTTATGTGCAAAAGGAACAGCCCGACTATAACCGTGCAGGAAAAGATATTACTACGTTGCGTACAGCCCGGTATGCCACTTACGGCGGTTCTACTTCTCTGACTGCTGCCAATGCGATGGAGGTGATCGAATCCGAACGTGTGAAAGAGTTTTATATGGAAGGTTTCCGTCTTCACGATTTGAAGCGTTGGCATAAAGGATTCGAACGCAAGCCGCAAGACCAGTCTTTGTCCAACGGCGATAGATTGAAAGTAGAAGCTGGCGACCCATTGTTCGTATGGCCTATACCGCAGCACGAACTGGACGCTCCCGGCTCGCAAGTGGAACCGAATGAAAGTAATAAATAAGATTAAAACATACGATAATGAAGAATTTATTAATAGGATGTATGGCGGCCGTTGCTGCTCTGATGGCTCTTTCCGGATGCGATCAGGACAAGGTGGTGTACAGCGGACCCAATTATCTTATGTTTTCTGACACGCTTTATACCTATGCCGTGCAAGAAACCAGTGAGATTTTTAATGTGCCCGTTTCTGCAACTGTGCCTGTTGATTACGACCGTACTTTCGGCGTGGAGGTGATAGACCGGGAAAGTAACGCCGTTGAAGGAAAACATTACAATATTTTGTCGAATACTGTGACTATCAAAGCAGGTGAATTGAGTACAAATGTAGAAGTGCAAGGTCTTTATCAAAATATCGACATTGCTGATTCGTTAGGACTCGCTTTGAGGCTTGTAATCCCAGAATCCGAGCAATGGAGTTTGTATAAAAATGAAGCAAAAGTTGTGTTGCAGAAAGTTTGTCCGTTTGATATTAAGAATTTTACGGGCCATTGCAAAATCACTTCTACCTATTTAACTTCAGATCTTTATCCGTTGAATGTGGATTTGCGTCTGGTGACTTCTGATATAGTAGAAGGTAAAGAAAACACCGTTGTCATTCATGACCTCTATTTCGACGGCTACGATATGGAAATCAGCTTCGATAGAAAAGATGTGCTGGAACCTTTTGTTGATATGGAAGAACAGATTTGTGGTTCCACAGGCGAGGCTTTCAATACGATTCATGGCGATGGTAAGTTGCGTTTGAACCAACCTACCGCTTACACTTCTTTCTATAGTACGAATGAGAATTTTGTCATGCAGTACGTCACGATGAGTGTGAACAATAAAGATGGATCCTACTATGGTACGGTAGGAACGTTCATTAATGTGATAGAATGGATAAGCGACGCGGAAGCGGAAAAATTAAAAGAACAAGGATATTAAAAAAAGCAATAGATAAAGATATGAAAAAGTTTACTTTAAAACCACTAGGAGATTCGTGCATGAAGACAGTATGCAAGGGGGGGCTCTTCATTGGCTTGCTCATGACTTTCTGCCTTTCGGCATGTTCGGACGACGATGATGATGCAGTGACTCCGATATTCCCGGAAAAACAGAACATCATTTGCAACTCTAATGATACAAGAGAGTTCACTTTTACGGCTAATACGAACTGGAGTTTGGCTTCTTCTGCCATTTGGTGTAAGTTCAAGGCAGATGACATGGAAGAATTTGTCCTGTCCGGAACAGCCGGTACGCAGACGGTGACTCTTCTGGTTACTGACGATAATATGCAGGCGGGCAACGTTAGCATAGCTAAATTGGAATTGACGATGGGTGGTCAGACGATTGTAATTGGTGAAGTGACCCGCTCGAAAGTAGATTATGAATTGAAGATATACGATGCAGATGGAATTGATATCACTGAACAAGGAATACTTAAAGTCGGATATAGAGATTTTGTTCGTTTTGATGTAAAAGCTAACTTCCGCTTTGCAGCAACGAATCTGCCGGGTTGGGTAGAATTGGAAGGTGGTTCTCTTGTTGGTGCAGTGAATCAGAAAGTGAAAGGCGGTTTGAAAATCATCGAAAACGAGGTTCGTGAAAAGTATCCGGTTCAGGCTAGTGAAGAAAATGTGATCACATTCGCTGATGAAGAGGGAAGGTCATTCAAAACTTTCAAAGTGGTTTATGATGGCATGACGCCGGGAATGATTGATATTACTGCTCCTTCTACCAATAGATATGGCTGGACGGTATCATTAGATGGAAAATCATTTGCTCAGGATGGAAATGCAAATACTTACACGAATAAATTGCCATTTACTATCAAGACCTTAAATGATGATTTTGAAATTGTATTCATTGAAAAAGGAAACTACAACAATTCCTTATATCTTATGGATTCTGAATATAATGAATGGATGCGTTGTGAAGGTGAAAAAGGTAATATTAATCTAATTGTCACTCCTCTAGACCCCGCAGAAGGAATAAAAGAAAGGGTAGGATATGTTCTTGTCTTGTCGCGGGCGGAGTATGAAAGCATAAAGGATGATTTGGAAGGTACGCTTATCGAAGGTGGAGATATTGTTTATAAATATCAACAAGAAGCCCTTTTGGTCCAATTTACTCAGAAAGAAATTAAAAAGGATGAAACCAAACAGTATTTCAGTGCTGTTGATGGAACTGACTATTCTACGCCTATCGAATGTACACCTTATGCCGAAGGTGATGCCGAATATTTTAAAGAGAAATATGGCGTTAAAGGAATTTCGGAAATTAAACAACCGGGAGCGGCAAGCACGTATGTTACGGTTTCCTTTGAGATTTGGGATGCTAAATGTTATTATCTAGATAATGAAGCGGATGCTCCTGCTGATATTATAGATCCTGCCGGAACCACTATGACTGTCGATACTCAAAAAGCAAGTGGCAAAGATATTTTTATAATTGTTACAGGTGAAACATCTGATGACAAAGCAATGCTTATCGTAAGAACAAGCAATGCTGGTGGCGGAGAGAAAGAAGTTGTGTTTAAAGTATCTGACAATACTGGGAGCTCTGTAGCATGTACGTCGTATAGTAGCAATGCTTTTGGAAATGTAGGTTGGATTATGAGTGAATTAGGTGTTGATGATCTATTTGAAATTACTGAACCGTTGCAGTCTATGAATGTAACTTTTGCTGCATCTAATATTTCTTCATATACCTTTTATGATGCTGTGGAACTAACAGAGCTCAATCTTACAGATTCTTCTATAGCTGATATGGGTGGTAATACATTAAATGTATGGCTTGGTGATGATACTGAAATAAACACTAGTATACTTTTAGTAATAGAAGGAGATGACGGTAAGAAACATGGACTATTCATTCATGTCAATTAGTAATTTGTATATTAAATTTTAAACGACTATATAGATTAAATGAATCTACATAAATTATACTCAATATACCTCTTACCCCTTATCGTCAGCATACTGACGTTAGGGTTGGTAACTGGTTGTTCCGATGATGACGAGGCATTGCAAAGCCAGTATGGCTATGTGCAGTTCCGGCTCTTCAAGAGCGCCTCATTTGATAAAGGAACAACTACTCGTACGACGGACAAACTTGAATCATTGTTCGGCGCACAGAAGATAAAGGTTGTGATGACGCATAACGGTACAACCGTTTCGCAAACTCTGCCTTTGAACGCATACAATGAAAACAATGCAGAATATGGTATGCGTAGTGACAAATTGCAGTTACTTGTCGGTACCTATAAGATTATCGGTTTTTATCTGTATGATAAACTGGATGAAGTCTTATTGGCAGGAGCTGCCGGAGATGACGATGAATTGATTGTTGTCAGTGGCGGCCTTCAGGAAAAAGCATTGCCGGTGGATGCCGTATCACGCGGTACGGTTACTTTCAAGTTGACAAAAGAAGGTCTTAATACACGTGCAGCCGGTGAATACCTGTTCAGTAGTATTCGCTTGATTGATGTAACGGTGATGAATACCTTCAACCGTGTCACTACCGAATTGAAGGATATGAAAGTCACCTATAAAGAAGATTCTAAGGAACACCAGAATCCGAGCAATCCTGATGACAAGTATATGGACATAGGTGTGGCAACTTGCGACTCTGCCGTTTGGCTTCCTGCAGGAACTTATCAGGTAGTGTCCTACACCACATATACAAAAAGCGGTATCAAGAAAACGGAATTGGAAACGCAATCCGTAAGAGGGGAACCTTTTATCGTGAAAGACAATAAATTGACAGAAGATGCCAATGTTCCTATCCAATTGAAAGAAACTGCCGAATATATCAAGGATTATAAAGCACTGAAAGAAATTTGGGAAGCTTTGGATGGAGAAAACTGGAGATATAACGGTGGAACGATAGATAATTCCGTCCACAGTTCGAACTGGAACTTCAATAAAGAAATTGATATGTGGGGTGACCAGCCTGGTGTGGAATTGGATAACAATGGCCGTATCACGGGACTATCAATCGCCGGTTTCGGAGCTAAAGGCAGAGTGCCTGACGCCATCGGACAGTTGACGGAATTAAGGACCTTGGCTTTCGGTACACACAGCGAAACGCTGAGTGGCAGATTATTTGGTGAAGACGAACTTACTCCGAACATGAGCGAGGAGCAGAAGCAAAGAATACGCCTGCATTACAAGAGGACATTCCTTGACTATGACCCGCGTCAGAATATGTCGGAACTTCTGCAAGATGGCATCAACAGGCATCCGAATTTGCAACCGATAAAGAAGAACAGCCGCATTACATTGAAAGATACGCAAATTGGTACGCTTACTAATAGAATAACATTTATTTCAAAAGCTGTGATGCGATTAACCAATTTGCAGAATATCTTTTTTGCCAATTCACCTTTTACTCATAATGATATAGCTACTGATTGGGAAGATCCCAATTCAGAATACGCTAAAGAATATGCAGACGAAGATTTGAGTTGGAGCAATCTGACCCAACTGACGGATGTTGAGTTGTACAACTGTCCGAATATGACGCAGATTCCCGAGTTTGTATATGATTTGAAGGAGTTGCAGGTCCTCAATATTGCCTGCAACAGGGGCATCGGCGCCGGGCAATTAAGAGACGATTGGCAAAGACTGGCAGATGATGAAGATACGGGTCCGAAGGTTCAGATCTTATACATGGGATATAATAAACTGGAAGAATTTCCGCCATCCGAATCCTTGCAAAAGATGGTAAAACTCGGTTTGCTGGATTGCGTGCATAATAATGTCAAGCATCTGGAAGCTTTTGGTACAAACGTTAAACTGACTGACCTTAAGTTGGATTATAACCAGATTGAAGATATCCCGGATGATTTTTGTGCATTTACCGACCAGGTAGAAGGTTTGGGATTCTCTCATAATAAGCTGAAATACATTCCGAATATATTCAATGCTAAATCGGTATATATTATGGGGTCTGTAGATTTCTCATACAATGAAATAGGCTCGGAAGGCAAAAATATAAAATGTTCTTTGGAAGATTTCAAAGGCATTAATTCCAGTACGGTCACCTTGTCATACAACCAAATAGGTAAGTTCCCTACAGAATTGTTTGCAACAGGTTCTCCTATTTCCACTATCGACTTGAGTAACAATAAGATGACATCGATTCCGGAAAATTCGCTTAAACCGAAGGACGGAAATTATAAGAATACGCATTTGCTGACTGTGATAGATTTGCGCTTCAACAAACTGACAAGCTTATCGGATGATTTCCGCGCAACAACTTTACCATATTTAACCAATATGGACGTCAGCTATAACTGTTTCTCCAAGTTCCCGACGCAGCCGTTGAACAGTAGTCAGTTGCAAGCTTTCGGTATCCGTCACCAGCGTGACGCGGAAGGTAACCGAACCTTGCGTGAATGGCCCACAGGCATCACTACTTGTCCGAGCTTGTTCCAGTTGCAAATCGGTTCGAATGACATTCGTAAAGTGGATGAGACGCTGACATGGAAGCTTTATATACTGGATATTGCGGACAATCCGAATATATCTATTGATGTCACCAGCGTATGTCCTTATATTGAGGCTGGTCAGTATGTACTGGTATATGATAAGACCCAGGATATTCGTGGTTGCGATGTTTTGGAGATTGAACGATAATATAAAAATGCTATTAATGAAATATTTTAGTAAAATAACTATAGGACTAGTTCTTTGCATGGGGGTTATAACCTCGTGCAAGGATGATGATGAAACGACAATCGATGGCATTACGGTAGATAAGGAAGAAATTACTATCGGAGCTGAAGGAGGTACTGAAAAGATTGCCGTTTCGTCCAATGACCAATGGGTGACACGGGTGTCACAACCTTGGGTTGCCGTTTCACCGGCAAATGGTGTTGGTTCGGCAGTATGCGATCTTGCCATAGACTCTACGTTGGCAAACGTTGCTCGTACGGCGCAGATACGTTTTTCTATGGAAGGGAGGGAACCCAAAATGGTTACAATTACCCAATTCGGTTTCGGCAAGCAAATTTTGATAAGAGAACCTAAAGTGGAAATTCCAAGTTCCGACGATTACGATAAACGTAAGATAGAAGTTACTATTTCTACGAATGTTGAGTTTACAGTCGATTCGAATATCGATTATTCTTTTGCGGAGGAGGCTACAATGACCGAGGAAGAAAAAGCTGATGCAGAAGGAGAACGTAGCAATTGGCTGACTGTGCCGGATGATAAAGATTTATCTGTGGACTTGGACAGAGGAGCGCGTCCCCGTACTCTGAAAGTGAAGTTCCCTTGGGTGATGAATGTCGCTCCTTTTACTCGTGTGGCAAAGGTTCGTCTGGTTCCGAAATATCCCGAAAAAGACCAGTTAGTGGATAATGATGGTAATAAGATAGAAGCTGTTGTGCTGACTGTGACACAAAAGGCTGCGATGAAAATTGAAGATAATCGTTCCGGCGACTCATTGGCAATCATCACTATCAATAGTAAGCTCGAAAGCATGATGAGCTTTGATACCAGTGAAAGCATGATGAACTGGGATTTTGTGACCCTTTGGGAAGCTACGGATAAAGAAATAAAAGATGGTAAAGTTCCTACAGAGGCGGTAGGACGTGTGCGTTCGGTGAGCTATGCAATGATCGATTTGAAAGATGGCGAAGCATTGCCGAAAGAAATACGTTATCTTAAATATCTGGAATCATTTGCTATCCAGAGTAATGTCAACCGTCAGGTGCGTACAGTTCATTTAGGAGAGGAAATTTGTGGATTGGAATATCTGAAAAATCTGACCGTATTCGCTGTGGGTATCAATGCTCTGCCTGATGATTTTATCAAATTAGGAGGAAAACTGGAGAAATTGGATTTGACAAGTAATAATTTCAAATCATTGTCATTGATTACGGATAAGGTAAACAAAGAAAATTTCCCGCATTTGAGATATCTGACATTGACAGGATGCCGTACTACGGAAACCCTGAAAGATTTAAGTTTGATTGATGGAAGCAATCAATATAATGGTAGAGATGTAGGTCTGCATATTAACATCTCCAAGGGACAGTCGGAACGAGAAGCATTCTTGAAATTGTTGACGTGGGACAAGCTGGTTTCATTGCAAATGTCTTACAACTTCATTGAAGGTGAATTACCTACGGATGAAGAGGTAACTGCAGCATTGAGGGCAGCCGGAAATCCGCTGACTTATCAGGAGGATGACTTCTTCGGAAAAGAGGACTTGACAGCCACCCCGTCACTATATCTTAATAAGATTTCAAAAGACACTTGCCAATGGCTGTTGACGAAGGATAATCAGGTAACGTATAAGAAACAGGCTCCGGTAACAGGACAAGATATTCCGCGAGTGTTGCCGTTTGCCCGTACAATTCATTTAAATCTGAACTTCTTGACCGGGGCTATGCCGAATTGGCTTCTGTTCCATCCTTACTTTGCATACTGGTATCCGGAAAGTATGGTTTTCAATCAGCAAGAAGGCGGCAAGGATGTAAATGGAAATACTGTCGGATTTAATAATGTGGATATTGTGAACTACGATTATTCTTACTATTACGGAAAAAAAGATCCGGAAAATGATAAAGTAGTAAGCGGGGTTGCTTATCCGTTGTATTTCAGAAAATTTGTATTGTCGGGGACAACAGATTAAGCTGATTGTGATATATCATGTAACATGAATAATTTTTAAAAAGAACAATGAAGAAAAAATTCTTATATACAGCACTGTTTGCTTTGATACTGGCTTCATGCTCGGAACAAGAACTTATCGAACAACCGTCTACCCCTGCAGGGGGGACGGAAGTTCAACTTCCGGCTGATGTTACATCGGGTGAGTTGCTGATCAAATTCGATCCTGCCATGACCGAGATTCTTGACCGGGCCCTTAAGGTTGCAACAAGAAGCGGGGGAGCAATGACCCGTTCAGGGATTCCATCTACTGACGAAGTGTTGGATATTCTGGGTGCTTATCATTTTGAACGTATATTCCCGGTAGATACCAGGAATGAGGAACGTACCCGTACTGCCGGGTTACATCTATGGTATCGCGTAAAGTTTGATGAAGATACAGATTTGCAGGAAGCTGCCAAGCGTCTTGGTAAATTGGGAGAAATATCAAAGGTACAAGGCAATGGTCGCATCAAGCGCGCTTACAAAACCGATGGTTACCGGAGCTATATTAGTGAGACTGCGTTACAGCAAAGAGCAGCGGTTACACGTGTGGCAACAAGCAATAGGTTCAATGATCCCGGATTAGGGGATCAATGGCATTATGATAACGATGGTGACAATCCATTTGATAATCAAAACAGCTTAAATAATGGTTCGGAAGCAGGATGCGATGTAGGTTGTATCAAAGCTTGGCAGAAGTGTACGGGTGATCCTTCGATTATTGTTGCCGTATTGGATGAGGGGGTCATGTATACTCATCCCGACTTAAAAGCTAATATGTGGATTAACGAAGGCGAAGAACTTTATGCCGATACGGATAAAGATGGTAACGGATACAAAGACGACAAGTATGGTTACAACTTCGTGAGTAATACAGGTATTATCTCATGGATGGAGACAAGCGATTCGGGACACGGAACGCACGTTGCCGGCACCATTGCAGCAGTGAATGGCAATGGTGAGGGTGTTTGTGGCATTGCCGGAGGTGACGGAACGGAAAATTCAGGGGTGAAGATTATGTCATGCCAGGTGTTTTCCGGTGAATATGGTGTAACCTTGGATGCAGAAGCCAGAGCAATTAAATATGCGGCTGATAATGGCGCCGTTATTCTGCAATGTAGCTGGGGATACAATTCTTCCTTGGCCAATATAATTGAAGGATATGCTCCGGGACCTGGATCGGAAGAAGAATGGGAGAATTTGTATCCGTTGGAGAAAGAAGCATTAGACTATTTTATCAACAATGCCGGTTCTCCTAATGGAGTGATTGATGGTGGACTGGCTATCTTTGCTTCGGGAAATGAATATGCAGCAATGCCCGCTTTTCCAGCCGCTTATTCCAAATGTGTATCAGTGAGTGCTGTGGCGGCTGATTTTACTCCGGCTTCCTACACCGATTATGGAAAGGAAGTGACTGTTTCCGCTCCCGGTGGTGATACTGAATATTATAACGCACTTGGTCAAGGTGATCCTGAAAGTTGGGAAGAAGGAATACATTCCGGTTCTATTCTCTCCACTTGGATACAGAATGGTAAGCCTACTTATGGATTTATGGATGGTACATCTATGGCTTGTCCCCATGTGTCGGGAGTAGCCGCATTGGGGTTATCGTATGCTTTCCAACAGCGCCGTCATTTTAAAGCCGGCGAATTTATCGAATTGCTTAAACAATCTACAAAATCGTTGGATAGTTGGTATGGCAACGGAGCGGTGAAGAGATATTATCGTAATCATATCTCTGTAGGCGGTTCTGTTACTAAAGTAGAGTTATCGAAATATATAGGGAAAATGGGAGCAGGCTTGGTAGATGCCGGAATGTTGCTCGACAATATTGAGGGTAAAGGTTCGGATATGTTAGTACCGAACGTCTACGTGGCGGAAGGTGCCACATCGACCGTCAATCTGGCCTATTACTTTGTAAATGGAGAGAAGCTGACTTATACTTGCACTTCGGGTGATACGGCTATTGTATCGGTAATCGTTAACGGAACACTAATGAAGGTGTCCGGAGTAAAAACCGGTGCAACTCATATTGTTGTAAAAGTAAATGGTGGAAGCGAGCAGACGATAACCGTTACTGTTCGTAAGAAAGCCAATGATAATGGTTGGATGTAATTAATATATTCAATGAAACCTGTTATTTGGATACGGTTACTTTTATTTAGTCTGGTTATCGGACAGTTCCGGGGGATGGAAGCCCGGACTGTCTGTCCCGGTTCACATGCGAAAACGGACTCGTTGCTCAACCCGGTTTTGATGAAGGGGGCAGAACGAATTCTACATTTCGACAAGACGGCACTGAATGTAGGGACTTTGACGGAAGATGATGCCCCGCAGACGTATAGTTTTACTTGTACGAATGTAAGCGATAAGGTTATTAATATAACTCGTGTACGGACTACTTGCGGATGTGCAAAGTCGGACGTTCATACCGGGGAGTTGCTACCCAGAGAAACGAGGGTGATAAAGTTGGTTTTCTTTCCCGATAATCATCCCGGCACGATAGATACAAGCGCTTTTGTTTATCTTTCTTCTTCGGACAAGGCTCCTGTGGCGCGTCTCACCTTAAGAGGGAATGTGCTGCCCGGAGCGGATAAATGGAGGCGATATCCTTATTCGATGGGCAAACTGAGGTTGAAACAGAATCGGATGGAATTTGGGGAGGTTACTCCAGGAAAACGATCTTCAGAGCGCATTCTGTGTGGGAACAGCGGAAATGAAGCATTACGTTTATCTGCTTCCGGTCTTCCCGGTTTTGCTACTTTCCGCACAGAGCCGGAAGTAATTGCTCCGGATGGTGAAGCCGATATTGTGATTACAATAGATGCTGCACTGATTCCTGCCGAAAGAGGTAGTTCGTTTACCTTCTTTATCATGCTTGAAGGTGTAGACGGCCAGCCATCGGAGAGGACATTGAATATTAAAGTTAATCGTATTAAATAACGATAAAATAAAAGAAAACATGAAGAATATTTTCAGACTAATGGCATTATTTGCTTTTGTACTTTGTTTTTCGTCGTGTAATGACGATGAGGAAACACCTGTTACTTCTTTGCCGGTAACTGCCGCCAATTTGAACGGGACATGGCAGCTTTCCGAATGGAATGGGAAACCTTTGGCCGAAGGTACATATTGTTACATAACGTTTAACCGCAGAGAACTCACTTTTGAAATGTATCAAAAGTTCGACAGTATGTATGCGCGTTATATCACTGGTTCTTTCAGCATTGAGAATGATCCTTATTTGGGATATATTATCAGTGGTGAATACGATTTCGGTAACGGTGATTGGAATAATGATTATATCGTAACGGATTTGTTGTTGACAGGTTCTATGACTTGGACTGCAAAAGATGATGATAGTGATATAAATAAATATGTTCGTTGCAAGAAAGTACCTGTCTCTATATTAGAAGAGGCTAGGATTGACATGAATTGAGGAATTTTACAACATCTCAGATATATACAAAGGTCATCCTTCAAAGGATGGCCTTTTTGTTTAGAAGAATTTTGCAATAAATATCAGTAAAAAAAAGATTGAATTTATTTGGAAATGATATTGAGACTCTTTATCTTTGCATTGGATTTATAATTGTAATGAATACAAGTTTGAAAAGAAGGGATAAATGATGAAACCATACGATCGATTATTAGAGTATAATATAAAGCCTTCCATGCAACGCATCGCTATCATGGAATATTTGATGGATCATCCGATTCATCCGTCGGCTGATGATATTTACACAGCATTGTCTCCTTCAATGCCGACACTTTCAAAGACAACGGTTTATAATACTTTGAAATTGTTTTCCGAACAGGGGGCGGCATTAATGCTTACGATTGACGAAAAGAATACAAACTTTGATGCGGATACTTCTGTACATTCTCATTTCCTTTGCAAACGTTGCGGACATATTTATGATTTGAAATGTCCGGAAGCGATTAAACAAGTGGAAAATCTGGGAATGGATGGTCATCAGGTATCGGAAGTTCATTATTATTATAAAGGTATTTGCAAGAATTGCTTAAGTAAAGATAAAGAAACACGTATTGACTAATTAATTTAAAATTGAGAAGAAAATGAAGAAATTTAGATGTACTGTATGCGGTTACGTTCATGAAGGTGACGCAGCTCCTGAGAAATGTCCATTGTGTAAAGCTCCTGCCAGCAAATTCGTAGAAGTTGTTGAAGTAGAAGGTGGCGCATTGTCTTTTGCTGACGAACACGTTGTCGGTGTGGCAAAAGGTTGTGACGAAGAAATGATTAAAGACCTGAACAATCATTTCATGGGAGAATGTACTGAAGTTGGTATGTATTTGGCTATGAGCCGTCAGGCAGACCGCGAAGGTTATCCTGAAGTAGCTGAAGCTTTCAAACGTTACGCTTGGGAAGAAGCTGAACATGCTGCTAAGTTTGCAGAACTGTTGGGTGACTGCGTATGGGATACTAAAACTAACCTGCAAAAACGTAAAGATGCTGAACAAGGTGCATGTGAAGACAAAAAACGTATCGCAACTCGTGCTAAAGCTCTGAATCTGGATGCTATCCATGACACTGTACACGAAATGTGCAAAGACGAAGCTCGTCACGGTAAAGGTTTTGAAGGATTATACAACCGTTATTTCGGTGATAAGAAATAATTAAGCCTAATAAACTCTTAAAAGGTCTGTATTCCGCAACGAATACAGGCCTTTTTTATTTATATTTGTCTATCAATTTTTAAATACCACAGTTATGAGAAAAGTACAACTATTGTTAGTTTGTTTAATGCTTTCAGCGGCTGCTTTTGCTGCTGATAAGGTGATTAAATTGCCGAAGCCTAATTTAAACCGCACTGGTGCGGTGATGAAGGCATTGTCTGAACGACATTCAACTCGCGAATATGCTTCGAAAGCATTGAGCCTGGCTGATCTGTCTGATTTGTTGTGGGCTGCTAATGGAATAAACCGTAAGGAATCCGGAATGAGAACCGCTCCGTCAGCGTTGAATAAACAGGATGTGGATGTATATGTAGTGATGCCTGAAGGAAGTTATCTGTATGATGCGAAAAATCATCAGTTGACGCTGATAGCTGCGGGAGATTATCGTGGTGCAGTGGCTGGTGGTCAGGCGTTTGTGAAAACAGCTCCGATATCATTGGTTTTAATCAGCGATCTTTCTCGGTTTGGCGATGCCAAAAGTCCACGCAGTCAGTTGATGGGGGCTATGGATGCCGGTATTGTTTCCCAAAATATTTCAATCTTCTGTTCTGCTGTTAACTTGGCAACAGTACCACGTGCTTCGATGGACAATGAGCAGCTAAAGAAAGTTTTGAAATTGAAAGATAGTCAGATGCCAATGATGAATCATCCTGTAGGATACTTCAAATAAGGATTCGCAGGAAGACTTATAAACCGTATAAAGAAGATTTATAAGCCTATAAAAAGAGTGACGCTATCTCTATCGGATACCGTCACTCTTTGCTTGTTATAGCGTCACTATCCTGACCGGATACCGTCACTATATTTTCTTCATTATTTCAAGAGAAATTCATCAATCGCTTTCTTGTAAGTCGCTTTATCAGCAGCTCCACGGAAAAGCTGTGGATCCCCTTTCATCGGAATGAACACAAACAATGGAATACTTGTAGCATTAAACAAAGCTGCCAGTTCTTTTTGTTTATCCACGTTAACTTTGTAGATGACAATTTTCCCTGCATATTCCTTTGCCAGTTCTTTCATGATAGGAGCTGTCTGACGGCAAGGTCCGCACCAGTCTGCATATAAATCGATGATGGCGGGCTTGTCGCCTTTGTATTTCCACTCCTTTGATTTCTCATAATCGAAGACGTCTTTCAGAAACATATCTTTGTCCATTACGACGACTTCACCGTTACCTGTTACCTCTTTTTTACCTTGATTGGATTCCCCGCTGTCATTGAAAGCGTATACAATCACGCTTACCATGACAAGGGCTACCATTACTAATACTTTCTTCATTCGTTATCTTTATCTTTTTAACTATAATGCTTTTCAATAACCCCTTGCAGCTCGCTGCTATGGATTACGCCGGAATGTCTCCAGACAGCCTCTCCGTTTTTAAATAATATAAAGGTCGGGACAGCTTGTATGCGATATTTAGTAGCCAGGTCTTCATGCTGGTCAACATCTATCTTTGCAATACGTGCTTTATCTCCTACAATTAATTTTAGTTCTTCTAAAACTGGTTTCATAGCTTTACAGGGTCCGCACCATTCTGCAAAGAAATCAACTAAAACCGGTACCGGTGACTGTATTAAATCTTCAAACTTTTCCATAATCTTTCCTTTCTTAGAGTTAAATAGCAGTCATTGGAGACTGCAAATATAAATCCTATTTTATTATAATAACGAAAAAAAGTCGTTTTTGTTCATGCAATAGTAATCGTAAGATTTGTGAAATAGTAATTAGGAGGAGTTTATCTGAATGAGGATAAGTTGAAAAGAAAAATGGATAATGAACGACGATGTAAATCCATCAGGCTTCATTATCCATTTTTTCTTTATAAATGATTCTTCTGTTTATTCCACAATAGTCAATTCATCAATAATATGAGATGCTCCCGCATATTTATCGATAATAAATAAAGTATAGCGGATGTCGACGCAGGCGGCTCGCTGCGATGAAGGACGGAAAGCGATGTCTCCTGTTAAGCCTTCAAAGTTGCGGTCGAAAGCAGTTCCAACCAACTGACCTTTGCTGTTAAATACCGGACTACCGGAGTTTCCTCCTGTATTGTCGGTGTTTACGATAAAGCAGACAGGCATTTCACCGTTTTTGCCATAACGTCCATAATCCTGGGATTTATATAACTCTTTTAGCTTTTGAGGCACTACGAATTCCCAGTTTCCCTGATCTTCTTTTTCCATCACACCTTTGAGGGTGGTATGAGCATCATATACCACACCGTCAGCCGGTTCATAAGAAAGCACCTGGCCGTATGTCAATCGTAAAGTAGAGTTCGCATCCGGATAAATCGGCGTTCCTTTTTCCTGTCTCATGTCCATCATGCCTTTCACCCATACTTTATGAGCTGCGTCATAGTTCTGATTGGCTTCTTTCATGGCAATGGCTGTTTTCAGAATTCCGTCGGTAACAGAATATTTGAATAATACCATCCAGTCATATCCTATTTTATACAAACTTGGTTTCTTGATAAACTTCTCAAAGTTTTTAGGATTGCCGAAAATGGAATGTTCGAAACAGGCATCAACGAAGGCGTCAATACTTCCCTTGAAACGAGAATTGATGATTTCGAAGATGTTGATTCGTTGTTCTGCAGGAATGTAGTTGGCATAAGTCTTTAGCATTTCTTTCGCTACCATCCGTTCCACGTCGGGGAAAGGGACAGAAGCAAAATACTTATCACCTTCTTTCTTCAGTTTTAGTTTTGCTTCTTTTATCTGCTCTTTATCTTTCGATTTCAGAGCGGTAACCAATTCTGTCGTGGAAGGGATACGCATAAAATCAAGGGCGGTGACCAATGCTTCATTGATAGCCTGCTGATGATATAGCGCATCGCGTCGGTGAGATACAATAGAGCGAATCTCATCAAAGGCTTTCTGATACGAATCATCTCCCTTTTCACGGCCGCGGGCTAATAGTTCTTCTTGCTGTGCACGTTTGGTATCCAGTACATTGAGGCGTATCAGTCCTTCATTCATGCCGATTGCATTTTTCCAATAATTGGCCGAAGAAGCATATTTGCTTGCATAATGAATACGCACTGCCGGATCTTTCAGCATTTGCTCCATAAGTACTTTCTGACGGGCTCCGCGTACATGCTGGCGCATGAAATTGGTCGTTTGCATCCGTTCTTCCACTTCGTCGGCAATCATATACCGCCAGTTACGTCCGGGGAATCCCATGACAAAGGTGAAATCTCCTTCCTGAACTCCGGCGAGGCTGATCTTCAGATGTTTTTTCACTTGCAGAGGAACGTTGTCTTTAGAATATTCTGCCGGTTTTCCATTCTTGTCCGCGTAAATACGGAAGAGAGAAAAGTCGCCTGTGTGACGAGGCCACATCCAGTTGTCGGTATCAGCTCCGAATTTACCGATGGAAGAAGGAGGAGCCCCTACCATACGAATATCACTGTATACTGTTTTGATGAACAGATAATATTTGTTTCCTCCATAAAAAGCCTTGAGCTCCAACTTTGTTGCAGGAGTTATTTCTATATTCTCGGCTTTGGCAAAACGTTCTGCTACGTTGCCAAGATAACTTGGAGATAGATAATTAACACCATCCGGGTCCGGATCTTTTTTCAGTTGTTCGTTGACGTAATCCGTCACATCGAGAATCCGGTCGATAAAAGTGACGGTCAATCCCGGAGTAGGGAGTTCCGCATCACGGTTCATAGCCCAGAAACCATCTGTCAGATAGTCATGTTCTACATTACTATGTTGCTGGATAGCTCCATAACCACAGTGATGGTTAGTCAGTACCAGTCCTTCGGAAGAGATAACTTCTCCCGTACATCCTCCTCCGAAGTGTACAACAGCGTCTTTTAGAGAAAGACCATTTGCGTTGTATACTTCCTCTATCGGAATTTCGAGACCAAGTTCGCGCATGGAAACTGCGTTCTGGGTTTTCAGATCGGTTAGCATCCACATGCCTTCGTCGGCGTGGATGCTAAGAGTTGCCAGTGAAAATAGGACAAATAGGATTTGTTTTCTCATTTATTCTACGATTGTCATTTCATTGATTAGGTGTCCGCAGTTTCCTAACTTTTCCAAAATGAACAGGACATAACGGATATCCAGGTTAATACAACGTTGTAGGTTGTTGTCGAAGTTGATGTCACCGCTTAATGATTCCCAGTTGCCATCAAAAGCGCAACCGATCAGTTCTCCGTTTTCATTCAGTACCGGGCTGCCGGAGTTACCACCGGTGATGTCGTTGGTCGACAGGAAGCAGACAGGCATATCACCATTTGGCAAAGCATAGCGGCCATAATCTTTCTTTTCGATCAGTTCTTTCAGTTTGGCAGGTACAACGAATTCACGGTCTTCCGGATTTTCTTTTTCAAGAATACCTTTAGTGGTCGTATAGTAGTTGTAGTGTACGCCGTCTTTCGGATCATAAGGTTTCACGTTACCATAGGTCAGACGAATGGTAAAGTTTGCATCCGGATAAGAAGGTACAGGCAACTTCATTTCCCCCAGACCACGGATATAAGTTTTGTGCAGCAAAGCTAGTTCCTGATCCATATCCTTGAGTTGGGAAGCCAGTGTATCCATCAAGTCGTATTTAGACTGGCAGTATTGCAGTGCCAGATCATTGTCAATCGCTTTCACTGAAGGCTTCTTTGTAAACTTCTCGAAGTTTGCCCGGTTGGCAAAAATAGAGTTGTCATACATATCATCAACGAATTTGTTATAATCGCCTTTATATTTCTGCTCAATAACCTTATAAATAGAAGGACGTTGGTTTGCCGGAATCATTTCAGCATATAAGGGGAACAAGGCTTTCGCTACCTTGCGGTCTACTTCATGATCGTAATCTTTGTTATGGATGCTTTCGTAAGTGCTTTCCAAGGCTTTCATGCGTGCTTCGATTACAGAATCGTTTTTCTCAAGCAATGCTTCGCGTGTTTTAGTCAACATCACATTGCCAAATTCGATAGCTCCGAAGAAAGTCTCTCTCAAACAGGTGTACTGATAGTTGAGAGGAGTTGTCTTAGCTACCAGGTCATCAATGTTCTTCACTACCGCTGCATATTCAGCATTGTTTTGTGCTTTTGCAAACTCTGCGAATTTGGCTTCTTGTGCAGCTTTTGTTCCCAATACATCATTATCGATGATGGCCTTATTCATGCCGATGGAGTTTTTCCAATAGTTGCTGGAACCCGCATACTTGTTAGCATATTGAATACGGATTTTGTCACTGGCATTCATTACCTCTTTCAGGACAGCCAAACGTGCACCACGAATACGGATACGTGGATCGTTTTCCGATTCCATACGTTCTTTTACTTCTGATACAGTCAGGTAGCGGCTCGTACTTCCGGGGAATCCCATAATCATTGCATAATCTCCTTCTTTCAATCCTTTGATAGAGATAGACAAATGTTTCTTGGTTTTCAGTGGGACGTTGCTCTCGCTGTATTCTGCAGGTTCACCATTTGCATCTGCATAAATACGGAACATGGAAAAGTCACCGGTATGACGCGGCCACATCCAGTTGTCTGTTTCACCACCAAACTTACCGATAGAAGAGGGTGGAGCGGCTACCATACGTACATCCGGATATATTTTCTTATAGAAAAGATAGAATTTATTTCCGGCATAGAACGGAAGAGCTTGCGGAACAATTCCCTTTTTGTCTGCCAAGTCACTTTTAAAATAAAGATCATGGGCCAGCTTTTGAAGGAATATATTGCTGAATGATTCGGATTCGGTGATTTCTTTCGCCGCAATCTTGGCATTGACAATATCCGTAATATCTTCGATACGTTCGATAAATGTGAATTGCAATCCCGGAGTAGGGAGCTCTTTGTCTCTGGAAGTAGCCCAGAAACCATCAGTCAGATAATCGTGCTCAACACTACTATGTTGCTGGATGGAAGCGTAGCCACAGTGGTGATTGGTCAGAATCAAACCTTCGGGTGAGATAATTTCTCCGGTACATCCGCCTCCGAATATACCTACGGCATCTTTAAGAGAAATTCCATTCGGATTATATAGGTCCTGTGCTTCCAGTTTTAATCCTTGTTTTTTCATCATGTCTATGGAGTGTTGCTGTTGCATCAGTTGCAATAGCCACATACCCTCATCCGCTTTAACGGAACATACAAAAAGCGCAGCCAGCGCTAATAGATAAAGTCTTAGTCTGTTCATTATTTAATGATAAAATTAAAATATATGATTGGTTAGTATTCAATTTTCAAATCTCCGTTCTTCAGTGCTTCCATGATATTAGCAGGCGGACGTTGATTCATCAGTTCGTTTTTCATAAAGTCCATATAAGGAGCTACATGCTTAAAGAACTGGTAATAGCCTTTGCATAAGTAATTCAATCCCGGTTCGCCTTCTGCCGTTTGGCTGAAACGATTTTTCGGGCATTCTCCGTTGCAGGCAAACAGGAACTCACATTCCTTGCATTGAGTAGGGAGAGACTGATATTTCATGTTCCCGAAATTGTGCTGACGCTCGCTATGCATCATTTCCACCAGAGTTTTACTATAAATGTTACCTAATTTATATTCGGGAAATACAAAATGGTCGCATGAATAAACATCTCCGTTGAATTCCATCACGCCGGCATGACCGCAGGTCTTTGCCATTGTGCATATACCAGGCTGTTCGCCCATCCAGTTCGCCAAAGTCGAATCGAATATTTGTACATAGTACTTGCCTACATCTTCTTTCACCCATTCGTCGAAAAGAGCACAAAGGAAGTTGCCCCATTGCTCCGGAGTGATCGAAAAATCGGCAAGGGTTCCGGCTTTATTTTCTGCAAGAGAAGCGAGGTGACGACCGTCCTCATGTGAGAGAATACGTTCAACGATAGGAGCGAACTGGATATACTGACAACCGATTTCTTTGAAGAAACGATAAAAGTCTAGTGGATAGTCGGCATTGAAGTCATTAATAACTGCCATCGCATTCCATTCCACCCCATGTTTTTTCAAAAGATTGATGCCTTGCATCACTTTCACAAAAGAGGGTTTTCCCATTTTATTTTTGCGATACTCGTCATGAAACTCCTGGGGACCATCGATAGAGACTCCTACCAGCCAATTATTTTCACGGAAGAACTCGCACCATTCGTCGGTGAGCATGGTTCCGTTGGTTTGGATGCAGTTGTCGATCGTTCGTCCTCGGGCATACTTTTTTTGTAGTTCCATCGCCTTTTTATAGAAGGAGAGCGGTCGCATCAGCGTTTCTCCTCCGTGCCAGGTGAAAAGCACCTGCGGCATGGTTTGTGAGTTAATGTACTCGTCGATAAACTTTTCCAGAAGTTCATCGCTCATTACGTGTTTCAGATTGTCTTTGTATAGGTTGGCCTTTTCCAAATAGTAGCAATAATCGCATGCTAGATTACATACGGCACCTACAGGCTTTACCATTACATAAAGCGGTTTGGCAAAAGGGGCAAATGTTGATGTTTTCATGACCGCAAAATTAGATAAACTAAATGAAAAAAATAGCCTTATACCTATGTTTATAAGGATTATTAAAGAAAAGAGTCTTACAAGATTTAAATATTGATAAAATGTTTCTTTGAATTCTGAATCAGTTGTACCTTTGTACCCAGAATTTAATGAATAGATGAACGTGAATAAAATTTTGCCTTTTTTGCTTTTGCTTCCGTTTTTGGCTTCCTGCACCAGTAAGTACAAGATTGAAGGAACCTCTTCAGTGAATAGTCTGGATGGAAAGATGTTGTATCTTAAGTCCCTTCGTGATGGAGAGTGGGTGAAGCTGGATTCAGCTGAAGTAGTGCATGGTCTGTTCTCAATGAAAGGGAAAATAGATTCCGTACAGATGGTGACACTTTATATGGATGAAGAAAGCATTATGCCGATTGTGTTGGAAAGTGGGAAGATAACTGTTACCATTAGCAATACGGACCTCAAGGCAGTCGGAACATCTTTAAATAATGCACTGTACGAGTTTATCAGCAAAAGAAACCAATTGGAAGAAAGCATTGGTGAACTGGAGCAGAAGGAAACCCGTATGGTACTGGATGGAGGCGATCTGGATGAGATTCACGGTCAGTTGGTGGTGGAAGGAGACTCACTGATGAAAGCGATGAATCAGTATGTGAAAACGTTCATCTCCGATAATTACGAAAATGTGCTGGGACCCAGTGTGTTTATGATGCTCTGCAGCTCTTTGCCCTATCCCATTATGACTCCGCAGATTGATGATATAATCAAGGATGCTCCTTATTCTTTTAAAGATAATAAGCTGGTTAGAGAGTTCCTGTCTAAAGCAAGAGAAAACATGAAGTTGATAGAAGAACATCAACGATTGGAACAAAATGCTTCAACAAATAAGTAATACTTGAGTTTTTTGTGTATTTTTGCACAAAACTCAAGTAAAGTGAAAACGACTACTGTTTCGGTATACGCCGCTTTCTTTTTTATTTTAGTCTTATCGGTTTCTTGTCATAGAGATTCGGAGGCCCCTGATGCGGCATTCCAGAGGATTGAAATGTGCATGGAATCTCTTCCGGATACAGCTCTGTATCTATTAAAGTCAATACCTCATACTGAAAAATTGCGTGGAAAGTTGCAGGCGGATTATGCACTTTTATTGACGCAGGCGATGGATCAGAACTATGTGAAGTTTACTTCTGACTCATTGATTGCACTGGCGCTGAATTACTATACTGTAGAGCGTGGTGACTCTGTTACGCGTGCTAAAGCGCAGTATTATTATGGAAGAGTGCTGCGTGAATTGGGCAAAGATGAAGAGGCTTTGACGTTTTTATCTTCGGCAAAAGAAATGTTCGGGAATATTCAATGTTGTAAGATGTTTGCAATGGCTACTGATGAGATAGGGATGATTAACCGGAAAAAGAAATTGTATCAGGAGTCGTTGAAGAATTTTCGGGAGTCATATACGATCTATGAAGAGTTGAAAGATTCTTTGAGTCTTGTCAGAGCCGGGCAAAATATAGGCCGGGCTTATTTGTTTCAGAATAAATGGGATAGCTGCTATTTCTATTATACTTACGCTTTAGAACTAGCCAGGGAAAAGCAATATCCGTCTGAAGTTTCCATTTTACATGAGTTGGGGATACTGTACCGTTCCATGGGAGAACTGAAAAAGTCAGAACGCTATTTTCTTGCTGCTTATGAAAAAGAAACGGATGAAGAAAGGAAATACGTGGAGTGTATGTCTCTCGGCTATTTGTATATACAGATGGGCGATGTAGAGAATGCCCGGAAATATTTTAAGATGAGTATCAATTCTTCTAAAGAATATACCCGTATTGACGCATATAACAATTTATACTTTCTTGAAAAAGATATTGATAATTTTGAAGAAGCGATTATCTACCATGAAAAAGCGGACTCTATCGTGAATGTATTGGATGAAGTCGATTCGCAGGAGTTGATAACAGAACTGCAAAAGCAGTACGAGAACGAGAAACTCCGGAATGATAATCTACAACTGAAAGTGGACCGTACAGTTTTTATATTTTGCGGTACGGTTATTTTCCTGATTGTGGCCTTCTATATGTGTTATTACTACTACAAAAGTAAAAATCACAGGAAGAAGATTGCCGAAATCGAATCCCAGATTAGAGATAATGAAGAGGAGATAAAGCGATACCAGCAGGAGATGGAAGAAATCTAGGAGTTGAAAGATCAAGTACTGGAAGAGAACCGCATACTGGAAGAAAATCGAATGAAGGTAGGCGAGTTGAATGGAAAGATTGTACTTCTAAGTATGCAGAACAAAAACTTATCGGGACTATTGAAAGAACTGGGAGGAGAATTAACTGTCGGACCCTCTTCTGAACAGTACATATCCGCTTTTCGTCTGCTGCTTGCTATCAAAGAGGGAACATTAAGAGGTAAATTGTCTAATGGAGAACGCTATAAATTGTTTAGCCTGTTTGATTTACTCTATTCTAATTACGTTACCCGGTTGCTTGACAAAACTCCTTTATTAACTAAACATGATCTTGAGATCTGTTGCTTTCTTAAATTTGGACTGACCAATGAAGAACTGGCGCGTATTTTTCAGACCTCTTCCGATTCTGTTACCAAAGCAAAAGGAAGGCTGAAAGGTCGATTAGGCATTTCTCCACAAGAAGATTTGAATGTGTTTTTAAGGGATTTTTGATAAATAAAAAATGAATTGTCCGGGTCATTAATAGAACGCTAATCTGTATTTGATTGAAATGTAAGTGTTTACGAAAAATCAGGCGCACTGATTTTGTCCGGGTGACTTTTTTTGTGTTTTCGGATGCATGCTGTACTTTTGACACAACAAAAACCAAATAGCTATATGAAAAATCCTAATGAATTATCTGCCGCCTCTTCTTTGAGAGGTGACGAATTGCAGTTAATAGAACAAAAAGCCAGCATTGTTGTCGGAATAGCAAATTCTCGCACTAGGTTACGGATAGGAATTCTATTAAGTAAATATTCAGAGTATCAGGTGGATTATATATCCTCCGAGAGTGAGATCGGTAAACTGATTGAAGAAGCCGACTTGATTATTGGTGCGGGGATTACCGCTTACGAAGGGGTATTGCGCCGAAAGCCGGTGATTGTAGTGGGTGATTATGGCTTGGGAGGTCTGGTTACTCCGGATACATTCCGCAAGCATTATAACAATCGGTTTAGAGGGAAGATTAATGGTGTCAGAAATGAATCTTTCTCATTAGAGAATTTAGAAAAGGAAATTTATAAAAGTTTTAATTTGACTTTTCAAGAATTACAAATGATGTCAAACCAAACCATAACCTTGCAAAACATCTAAATATCTGAATTTCTTAATTTAATAGTTTGATGCATAAAACTGGTTAGGAATATGGGGGTGCGTGAGCATCCCCATATTTATATAAGATTATGTACTGACTATCGGTCTTGATCTTCGTTTTTCACCATTCCCTTGTATTGTTCCGGCAGGGCGCTTTCAACCGCAGCGTAGGCCTCTGCCATGGTTGCCTTGATATTTTCCATTCCTTTCCCTTTGGGAGGAATAGGCTCGTGAATAGTCAGAATCATGCGATGACGGTGTATCCATTTGCCTGTGCGTGGCAGAATCTCGAATGAGCCGTCAATGGTGACGGGTACAACCGCCAACTGTAAATCATCAGCCAACTGGAAAGCGCCTTTCTTAAAGTATCCCATGTGTCCTGTAAATGTACGCGCTCCTTCAGGAAAGACTACGAGAGAAACCCCGTCTTTCAATGAGTCTTTTGCCTGCCGGATTGTTTCCAATACTTTTTTAGGACCAGATCTGTCTACAAAGATATGTCCTGCACTTTCACAGGCTTTTCCTACAAACGGCAGTTTGCGCAGGCTTTTTTTCATCATCCACTTAAAGTTTCTTCCGATGAAGCCGTAAATAAGGAAAATATCAAATGAACCCTGATGGTTAGGTACGAAAATATAGGAAGTCTTGTCATGCAACTTTTCACGTCCCTCAATCTTCACGGGAATCAATAGAAACAGACAAATTAATTGTGACCAAATCTTCCCCGGATAATATCCCCAGATGTGGGCTCCTCCCAAGAGAGAACCTACAATAGTGACGATTGCCGTGAGGATGGTCAACACTAATAAAATAGGCAAAGCGATGCAAATCTGATAAATATAATACAGTATCTTCATAGGGTTGGATTTTTATCCTGCAAATATACATGATTATTGGTAAAAAAGAGAGGCAGATGTGATATAATCTTTTTGATTGTGTTATTTTTGCCTCTTGTTATTAGAGATAGTTACAAAATTATGATACGTATATTACATACTGCCGACTGGCATCTGGGACAAACCTTTTTTGGTTATGATCGCACGGAAGAACATGGAGTATTCCTGAATTGGCTGGCAGAAGAAATTCGTCAGAAAGAGATTGATGCATTGATTATAGCCGGAGATGTTTTTGATGTTTCCAACCCTTCCGCAGCATCCCAAAGCATGTATTATCAGTTTATTTATCGGGTGACAGCAGAGAATCCGTATTTGCAGATTGTCATTGTTGCCGGCAATCATGATTCGGCAGCACGCCTGGAGGCTCCTTTGCCTCTGTTGCAAGCTATGCGGACGGAAGTCAGAGGGGTAGTTCGCAAGCTCGAAGGCGGAGAAATCGATTATGACCATTTGACTGTGGAACTGAAGAACCGGAAAGGGGAAGTGGAATTGCTTTGCATGGCAGTTCCTTTTCTGCGTCAGGGAGATTATCCGGCCGTGCAAACGGAAGGCAATCCGTATGCGGAGGGAGTTCGCGAACTTTATGCACAACTTTTGCAAAGGCTATGGAAGCGAAGGACGGAGAATCAGGCGATTCTTGCCATCGGTCATTTGCAGGCTACAGGATCGGAAATTGCAGAGAAGGATTATAGCGAGCGTACCGTGATTGGTGGGCTGGAGTGCGTATCTCCGGAAACTTTTTCCGAACAGATAGCTTATACGGCATTGGGACATATACATAAAGCGCAGCGAGTGTCCGGAAGAGAGAATGTGCGGTATGCCGGAAGTCCCATTCCGATGTCTTTTGCCGAGAAACATTATCATCATGGAGTCGTGATGGTGACTTTCGACGGAGGTTGTGCGGTGGACATTGAACGGTTGGAATGCCCGAAATTAATACCTTTGTTGAGTGTCCCGAACGGAGAACCTGTTTCACCGGAAGCCGTCTTGGAAGCCTTGAAGGAACTACCCGAGACAGAAGCCGTAGCCCCATATCTGGAAGTAAAGGTATTGTTGGAGGAACCGGAACCCATGCTTCGGCAGGAGATTGAAGATGCACTGGCAGATAAAAACTATCGGTTGGCGCGTATTGTTTCTACCTATCGCACTGAAACTGGAAATACGACGAAAGAAAATGAAAACTGGAAGAGGGGGTTGCAGGAAATGTCTCCCTTGCAGATTGCACAGTCTGCCTTTGAGAAGATTTATCAGGTGGAAATGCCTGTAGAACTGACAGGTTTGTTTGAAGAGGCCTATTTGGCTGCTACCCGTAAAGAAGAGGAGGAAGAAGAATGAAAATACTAGCTATACGATTGAAGAATCTGACCTCGATAGAAGGAACGGTAGAAGTGGATTTTATGGCAGAACCATTACATTCTGCAGGTATCTTTGCCATTTCAGGACCTACCGGTGCAGGTAAGTCTACTTTATTAGATGCCTTATGCCTGGCATTGTATGATAAGGCTCCCCGCTTTGCTACTTCAGTGGAAAATGTGAACCTGGCAGATGTGGGAGACAATCAGATTAATCAGTCTGATGTTAGAAATTTGCTGCGCCGGGGGACAAGTGATGGTTATGCGGAAGTCGATTTTTTAGGTATTGACGGACGGCGTTACCGTTCTCGTTGGTCGGTGAGGCGGACAAGAAACAAGATAAACGGTTCTTTGCAGCCACAAACGCTGGAAGTGAAAGAACTGGATACGGAGAAAGAATTTCAAGGTACCAAGAAAGAGTTGTTGATTCAGTTGGTGGAGTTGGTTGGCCTGACGTATGAACAGTTCACCCGTACAGTATTATTGGCACAAAATGATTTTGCTACATTTCTGAAATCAAAAGGGGCGGCAAAAGCAGAATTACTGGAGAAGTTGACAGGAACCGGCGTGTATTCCCGGATTTCTCAAGAGGTCTATGCCCGGAATAAGGCGGCACAAGAAGAGGTGACCTTGATTCAGAATCGAATGAATGTGATCGAATTGATGCCGGAAGAAGAGCTGCTTGCTCTGCAAAAAGAGAAAGAACTATCGACTGAAAAGCGTGCGGCAGGGATTAAACTGCTGGCAGAACAGAATGAACAACTGAATGTGGTTCGTTCATTAAAAATACAGGAAGAACTTTGTAAGAAAAAGCAGCAGGAAGAACAGGAGGAACAGGCTAGGGAGAAAGTTCTGCAGGGTGCATTGGCTTCCCAAGAGGAAGGATTGGTGCATTTTAAGGCACAATGGGAGGCCATACAGCCAGACTTGAAGAAAGCACGTCAATTGGATGTACAGATACAGTCTCAACAAAGCAGCTATATACAGTCGCAGCAGATTTTACAAGCGGCTAACAGGCAGGTGGCGGAGCAGGAACAAAAAATGCGAGTGGCTGCGGAACAATTACAGGTGTCTTATTCTTCTCTGAACCGCTTATTAAGCCATGTAGGGATAGAAGAAGCACTGCAACTTGAACAGGTGGAAGAGATTCTACGGCAAGAAGAAAGTAAACTGGCTGCCGCTACCAGTACGAATGAGGAACGTTTGTTGCGCTTAAATTCTTTCGGATATCCGTTATTGGCCGAAGAACAGGTGAAGTTGCAAAAAGAGTTGACTCGTCAGCAGAATATCCGGCAATTAACGGAAACGCAGACGAAAGCAAAGACGGAAATAGAAAGACTGGAGAAAGAAGTGGCCAATTGTCTGAAACAATTGACGGAGCAAGAAACCGCATTGAAAGTTACTCAACGTCTTTACGAAAATGCACGTATGGCAGTGGGAAAAGACGTGAAAGCATTGCGCCGGCAATTACAGGAAGGGGAGGCTTGTCCGGTTTGCGGTAGCACAGCGCATCCTTATCATCAGGAACAGGAGGTGGTAGATACTCTTTTCCGGAGTATAGAGCAGGAGTATAATGTAGCATCAACCAACTATCAGCAGATGAATAACCGGAGCATTGCTCTGCAACGTGATTTGGCGCATCAAAAAACGGTGGACGGACAGATCGCGGAACAGTTGGCAGCATTATATAAAGCAGGGATTGAAGCCGGAAACGAAGAGCAAATACAACACCGTTTGGCGGAACTGGCAATACGTATTTTGGAATATCGCAATCTTTATGCAGAATGGCAGCGCAGCGATGAAGAAATTAAAAAGATGCGTGCACATTGTGAAGCCCTCCGTGAGAATGTTTCTCTCTGTCGTTTGGCTATGCAGAAAGTATCGTCTGCCAAAGAACAGCTGGTAATCTTACAGAATGCTGCTTCGGCCGAACTAAAGAGATTTGAAGTGATAGAGAAAGCGCTGAATGTGCTTCGTCAGGAACGTTCGCAGCTATTGAAAGGAAAAAGTGCGGATGAAGCGGAAGCTGCCGTAGCAAAAAGAGAGAAAGAACTGAATCTCGCTTTGGAGAAAGCACGTAAAGAAGTAGAGGCGGTACACAACCGGCTTTCCGGTTTGCAAGGAGAGATGAAGCAAATTGCACTGGCTATAGGAGAGTTGCAGGAACAGTATAAAAAGATAGAGTCTCCCGAACTGCTTCCCGAAATAATAAAGAAGCAACAGGAAGAAAACCTGAATATAGAACGTGCCCTTTCTACTATGGAAGCCCGCCTGCTACAACAAGCAAAGAATAAACTGACTGTGGAACAGATTGCGAAGGAACTGGCAGAGAAACAAACTGTTGCCGAACGTTGGGCAAAATTGAATAAACTGATTGGCAGTGCGGATGGAGCGAAATTTAAAGTGATTGCTCAAAGTTATACTTTGAATTTGTTGTTGCTTCATGCCAATAAACATTTATCCTATCTCTCTAAACGCTATAAGCTGCAACAGGTACCCGATACGTTGGCACTTCAGGTAATAGATTGCGATATGTGTGATGAAATACGGACCGTGTACTCTCTTTCAGGAGGTGAATCGTTCCTGATTTCTTTGGCACTGGCTTTAGGTTTGTCTTCCTTGTCAAGTAATAATCTGAAAGTTGAATCTCTTTTTATTGATGAAGGTTTCGGCTCTTTGGATGCGGAAAGTTTGCGTACAGCGATGGAAGCATTGGAACAATTACAGATGCAGGGGCGGAAAATAGGAGTAATCTCTCATGTGCAGGAGATGAGTGAACGGATTTCTGTTCAGGTGCAGGTACATAAGAAAGTGAATGGAAAAAGTGTGCTTACCGTGGTGGGGTAAGCACACTCCTTACTACTTAGTATGAATTATTCAGGTTGGATTCTTTTACATTAATTCGTTCAGTTCGCTTAAATTCTTTTTGATTTCGTGGATACGATTTAAGAACTTCTTGCGGTAAATCCATAAGATCAATCCCAGTCCTCCGCCCCATAACAGGATGAAGAAAGCGATCATCCCCATTCCATATTGCCACACTTGCCAGTAGATAAATGAAAGTATAGCCAGGACTAGGAGAAAGGCAATAGCAATCAATCGTTCCCTGATGGTCCATCGATGGATACGGTTTACGCGGCTGATTACTTCTACCAAAGGCATCTCGTCTATTTGTGTCCGTTGGAGGAAACGGGTGGTGACGATATCCCAGCAAAGGGCAGGAATCCATGCGAAAATGATAATGATATAGATCGGGTTTAATCTGTTGTGCAACAGTACCTCCGCTAAAAATAAGATCAGTATCGGCAGAGAAATCAGAATAAGCTTGATGTTCAGTCTGGCAATGGCATGGATACCTTTGTCCGCATGCCTTATCAGCTTTTCAAGCTCTTCTTCTTTGATGAACTCTTTGTCTTTCAAGTGTTCATCCAGGGCATTCCAAGATTTTTTAAGTTCTTCCAGTTCCATATATCTTATTCCTCCTTTTTCATTCTTTTAAGTTTGTCTTTGATGCGACTTAGTTTGGTCGCTACATTGGTAACCGTCAGTCCGGTGATTTCTGCTATTTCCTCGTAACTTTTGTCTTCGAGATAAAGCAGGATAATTGATTTGTCGAGTTGTCCCAGTTGGTTAATCATCTGATAAAGCTGTTTCAACATTTCGTTGATCGGGTCGTGTGCTTCTATGGCCCAGTCGGTATCTCTGGTGAGGCTGACTATTTCCGGCACATTCTTTTCTTTACGATAGAAGCTGATACAGGTGTTGAGGGCAATACGGTAAATCCAGGTGGAAACCTTACATTCTTTTCTGAATTTGGGATAGGCTTTCCAAAGATTCAGTACCACATCCTGATACAGATCATTGAGAGGAGCATTGGGATTGGCATACAGATAGCATACCTTGTAGATCACCCGTTCATATTCGCGGATCACCGACAAAAAATCTTGTTCAATAGGGGCGCTAACCTCTGCTGTTTGTTCTCTCATGGAATCTATGATTACTTTTCTGGTTAGTTAGTCGTGAGAAAAGGAGAAAAATCACAGGGGAATAAGGACTATTGGAGATTAGCTGCCAGAAACTTACACATTTCTTCGATACTTTTTCCCCGACGGCGGGCATAATCTTCAAGTTGGTCTTCTCCAATCTTTCCGACGGAGAAGTATTCGGAAGCCGGATGTGAAAACATAAGTCCGCAAACAGAAGCGTGCGGGTACATAGCTCCGTTTTCGGTCAGCGAAATGCCTATCTGCTTCATGTCCAACAGTTCATCCAACAGGAAGTTGACGGATTGATCCGGTAAAGACGGGTAACCGACAGCAGGGCGAATGCCTTGATACTTTTCGACCAGTAAGTCCGCTATGCCTAAATTCTCGTCTTTGGCATATCCCCACGCTTCTTTGCGCACATATTCATGCATCTTTTCTGTTGCTGCTTCTGCCAGTCGGTCGGAGAGGGTTTGGACAAGTAGGTGTTTATAAGGGTCCTGTTCGTACAATCCTTCCATGTCCGCATCAATGGAAGAGGCAAAAGCACCGATGGTATCCGGGATGCCGGAAGAGATCGGGCGGATAAAGTCACTGAGACAAAGAAAAGGACTACCGTCTCTTTTCGGCGTTTGCTGGCGCAGTAAAGGAAAAGTGATGAACCGGTCTTTTTCTTTCTCAATAATCAGGTTATCCCCGTCAGAGTTTGCCTTGCAAAGCTTGAAGATGGTCTTTACTTCATAATCCCGGTCAAGCAGATCGAGCATCCGGTTGGCCTCTTTGAATAGCTGCATTGCTTCGGAAGCTTTATTACGTTCTTCTTCCGGGAAAGTTGTCAGCCACGAAGCACGGCAGGCATCACATCCGTGAATGTTGGCGATGGCTGCAAAACGTGGCTGGAACCCCCATGCATGGAAAAAGTAAATCCAGTTGATGTAGGGAGTGACTGTATGTATTTTATAAGATAAAATGGTACTCATAGGCTTGTTGAAGGCGAGCTGCTGTTTATCTGAATCTTAATTCCTGTCCGCGATAAGTCTCGTCTATTTCTCCGTTGTTATATAACAGATGTCCGTTTACAAATGTTTTCTCTACTTTCCAGTCGAATGTGTGTCCCTCTAATGGGCTCCATTTACATTTGCTTAGAACACAATCGGTTGTTACAGTCCATTCGCTTCCGGGACGGACTAATACCAGGTCGGCCTGATAGCCTTTGCGAATGAATCCTCTGTTTTGTATCTCATACATCTGCGCAGGAGCATGAGCCATCTTTTCTACTACTTTTTCGATAGTAAACACTCCTTTTTCTGTCAACTCCAACATGCTGACGAGTGAGAACTGAATCATCGGCATTCCGGACATTGCTTTTAAGGCACCGCCTTCTTTTTCGCTAAGTAAATGTGGGGCATGATCTGTGGCAATAGCATCAATCAAACCGCTATTGACAGCCTCTCGCAAAGCTTTCCGGTCTTGCGCTGTCTTAATGGCAGGGTTGCATTTGATGCGGGCACCCAGTGTCTGATAGTCCTCTTCCGTAAAGAGCAGATGAGAAACACAGGCTTCTGCCGTGATCTTTTTTTGTACCAAAGGTACGTTAGAAAACAGGCTCAACTCTTTAGCTGTGGAAATATGCATGATGTGCAGGCGGGCGTTTGTCTCACGTGCCAACTGCACTGCCAGTTCGGATGAACGATAGCAAGCTTCTTCCGAACGAAGGAGCGGATGAAGAGCCAAAGGTACGTCGTCTCCGTATTCTTTCTTATATTTATCCGTGTTTTCTTTGATAATTCCCTGATCTTCGCAATGAGCAGCGATGAGCAGATCGGTTCCACCGAATATATTACGCAGACTGGCCATCCGGTCTACCAGCATATTGCCGGTGCTTGAACCCATAAATAACTTCACTCCACAAACCCGGTGTTTATCCAGTTGTGCAAACTGGGTATAGTTATTATTCGTTGCTCCGAAATAGCAGGAATAGTTGACTGCTGACTTTTCACCCAACAGAACAAATTTTTCTTCCAAAGCCTCCAATGTGGTAGTTTGCGGATTGGTATTGGGCATATCCATGATAGAGGTGACACCTCCTGCTGCCGCAGCACGACTTTCTGTGGTGATATCTGCCTTATGAGTCAGTCCGGGATCGCGGAAATGCACATGTTCGTCGATGGCACCCGGCAAAAGATAACACCCGGTTGCGTCTATTATCTCGTCGCAGGGGGCAGTTGCGTTTTCTTCACCAACCAATATTTCGGCTATCTTTTCATTCTCGATTACTACTGAACCCAGAACTTTTCTTCCTTCGTTGACAACAACGGCGTTTTGAATCAGTGTACGTTTCATTTCTTTTGTGGGAATTTATGGAACCAACTATTTACTTTTAATTTTATCACACCAAATATGGCTTCTCCAAAGATGCTGCTATTCATTTTAGAAGTCCCTAATTCACGATTAATAAAGATAACGGGAACCTCGATAATTTTGAAACCACACTTATAAGCAGTGAATTTCATTTCAATCTGAAAGGCATATCCTTTGAAGCGAATATGATCTAAATCGATTGTTTCCAACACCTGGCGGCGGTAGCAAACAAATCCGGCAGTGGTGTCATGTACAGGTATTCCGGTGATAAACCGCACATATTTAGAGGCAAAGTATGACATCAATACCCGTCCCATCGGCCAATTCACTACATTCACTCCGCTGACATAACGGGAACCGATGGATACATCTCCTCCTTGTTCCGAACAAGCCTGATACAAACGGGGTAAATCATTCGGATTATGACTGAAGTCTGCATCCATTTCAAAAATATACTCGTATGCGTGTTCCAGTGCCCATTTAAATCCGGTAATGTAGGCAGTACCCAGTCCCAGTTTTCCTTTACGTTCTATCATAAAAAGCTGTTCGGGAAATTCTTGTTGCAGTTTTCTTACGATGGCTGCCGTTCCGTCCGGAGAGCCGTCTTCTATGACCAGAATATGGAATACTTGGGGAAGGCCGAAAACGGCACGGATGATATTTTCTATGTTCTCCCGTTCATTATAGGTGGGGATAATTACAATGCTATCCGATGTCTGCATATAGATACTATAAAATTTAGAAACAAAAGTAGTTCTTTTTCCTTTAGTTATAGCTGAACTAAGGAAAATTTAACGTGTTTCATGCCCCATGCGGAATAAGACGGCAGATACCTTATTATAATACTTCTGTTCTTTGGGTGCATACTCCCAATCTTTTTTGTAATTTTGCGGGGAAATTTTATAGGTATGACAATAACTGAGTTGCAACAACAATATGCTGCCCATCCCAATATGGCAGTAATGAAGCGCTTGTTGAAGGACACTTCCGTTCAGACTGTTTTTTGCGGAGGACTGTGTGCATCCGCCGCTTCTCTTTTTTCTTCTGTACTGGTGCAAGAGGGTGGTTGCCCGTTTGTATTTATTTTAGGTGATCTTGAAGAAGCCGGATATTTCTATCACGACTTGACGCAGATATTGGGTACGGAAAGAGTATTGTTCTTTCCATCTTCATTCCGTCGCTCCATCAAGTATGGACAAAAAGATGCGGCCAATGAGATTTTGCGTACAGAAGTACTTAGCCGCTTGCAAAAGGGGGAAGAGGGATTATGTATCGTTACGTACCCGGATGCATTGGCGGAGAAAGTGGTGTCGCGCAAGGAATTGAGTAATAAAACGCTGAAGCTGAATGTAGGAGAGAAAGTGGATACCACTTTCATCACCGATGTGTTGCATAGTTATGGTTTTGAATATGTAGACTACGTATATGAGCCGGGACAATATGCTGTTCGCGGTAGTATTATCGACGTTTTCTCTTTTGCTTCGGAATATCCTTATCGCATCGATTTCTTTGGTGATGAAGTGGAAAGTGTTCGTACCTTTGAAGTGGAGTCTCAATTATCCCGTGAGAAGAAAGATGGAGTGTCTATCGTTCCCGATTTGGCGGTGACAGGAGATGTAACGACTTCTTTTCTGGATTTTATCCCGAAAGAGACTACCTTGGCGATGCGCGATTTTCTTTGGTTGCGCGAGCGAATCCAGGTGGTACACGATGAGGCGCTGACTCCACAGGCAATAGCCGTTCAGGAGGCCGAAGAGAATGGTGGCATTACATTGGAAGGGAAATTGATAGACGGCAGCGAGTTTACTGTGCGGGCACTCGATTTCCGCCGGTTGGAATTTGGTAATAAACCGACCGGAACGCCCAATGCCAGCGTTACTTTCAATACATCTGCCCAGCCTATTTTTCATAAGAATTTCGATCTGGTAGCTTCTTCTTTCAAGGATTATCTGGAAAAGGGCTATTCGCTTTATATCTGCAGTGACAGCATGAAGCAAACAGATCGTATCAAAGCGATTTTTGAGGATCGGGGTGATAAGATTAATTTTACTCCCGTAGAACGTACTATTCATGAAGGTTTTGTAGATAACACACTGCGGCTCTGTATCTTCACAGACCATCAGTTGTTTGATCGTTTTCATAAATATAATCTGAAAAGTGATAAAGCCCGTTCGGGAAAAGTGGCACTGTCCTTGAAAGAACTGAATCAGTTCACTCCGGGAGACTATGTGGTGCATACGGATCATGGTATCGGACGTTTTTCCGGTTTGGTACGTATTCCGAACGGTGATACTACGCAAGAGGTTTTGAAACTGGTGTTTCAAAATGAAGATGTGGTGTTCGTTTCTATTCATTCCTTGCATAAGGTTTCCAAATATAAAGGTAAAGAAGGAGAGGCTCCCCGGCTTAACAAATTAGGTACAGGTGCATGGGAGAAACTGAAAGAACGTACAAAGAGTAAAATCAAGGACATTGCCCGCGATTTGATAAAATTGTATTCGCAGCGTCGTCAGGAAAAAGGTTTCTCTTACAGTCCCGATAGTTTTTTGCAGCGTGAGCTGGAAGCATCCTTTATTTATGAAGATACACCGGATCAGAGTAAGGCGACGATTGATGTCAAGGCGGATATGGAAAGTGACCGTCCGATGGATCGTCTGGTCTGCGGAGATGTAGGATTTGGAAAAACAGAAGTTGCGATTCGTGCGGCTTTCAAAGCCGTTGCCGATAATAAACAAGTAGCCGTTCTGGTTCCGACAACAGTACTTGCTTACCAGCATTTTCAGACTTTCCGTGAGCGTCTGAAAGGGTTACCGTGTCGGGTGGAATATTTAAGCCGCGCACGTACTGCCGCACAGACCAAAGTTGTATTGAAGGGATTGAAAGATGGAGATGTCGGTATTCTGATAGGTACCCACCGTATCTTGGGAAAAGATGTCCAGTTTAAAGACTTGGGATTGTTGATTGTGGACGAAGAACAGAAATTCGGAGTCTCTGTCAAAGAAAAGCTGCGCCAGTTGAAAGTGAATGTGGATACACTGACTATGACTGCTACTCCAATTCCCCGTACCCTTCAATTTTCATTGATGGGTGCACGCGACTTGAGTGTGATTTCTACTCCGCCACCCAACCGCTATCCGATTCAGACCGAAGTGCATACTTTTAATGAAGAAGTGATAACGGATGCCATCAATTTTGAGATGAGCCGCAACGGTCAAGTCTTCTTTGTCAATAACCGGATTGCGAACTTGCCGGAATTGAAAGCGATGATCGAACGTCATATCCCGGATTGTCGTGTAGCAATTGGACATGGACAGATGGAACCGACAGAGCTAGAGAAGATTATTCTGGATTTTGTCAACTATGACTATGATGTACTTTTGGCAACTACAATCATCGAAAGTGGTATTGATATTCCGAATGCCAACACTATCATTATCAATCAGGCGCAAAACTTTGGATTGAGTGATCTCCATCAGATGCGTGGACGGGTAGGACGTAGTAATAAAAAAGCTTTTTGTTATCTGCTGGCTCCTCCGTTAGGTAGTTTGACAGCCGAAGGAAGGCGACGTCTTCAAGCAATTGAAAACTTTAGTGATTTGGGAAGTGGCATTCATATCGCCATGCAGGATTTGGATATTCGTGGAGCCGGAAATCTGCTTGGAGCCGAACAAAGCGGATTTGTTGCCGATTTGGGATATGAGACATATCAGAAAATTCTTACTGAAGCTGTCCATGAGTTAAAGACAGACGAGTTTGCAGAACTGTATGCGGATGAAATCAAGGGCGAAGGACAAATTAGTGGAGAAGAGTTTGTAGACGAGTGTCAGGTAGAAAGCGACCTCGAACTATTGTTGCCTGCCAACTACGTAACAGGCAGCAGCGAACGTATGTTGCTCTATCGTGAACTGGATGGACTGACATTGGACAAAGATGTGGAAGCTTTCCGTGCTCGTCTGGAAGACCGCTTCGGACCGGTTCCCCGGGAAACGGAAGAACTACTCCGTATTGTGCCTCTACGTCGTCTTGCAGCCCGTTTGGGTGCAGAGAAAATCTTCCTGAAAGGTGGGCGGATGACCTTGTTTTTTGTTTCCAATCCGGATAGTCCGTTCTATCAAAGTAAGGCTTTTGGTAAAGTGATAGACTATATGATGAAATATACTCGTCGTTGTGATTTGCGTGAACAGAACGGCAGACGGAGTATGCTGATTAAGGATGTTACTAATGTGGAAACGGCGGTCAGTGTGTTGCAGGAGATTGTGGCTTTGCCGGTAAAGGAAGCATAAATGAGTTGAAGATGCTATCATTGGCAACAACTCATTACTATGTAGCTTTTATTTCTTTCTCTTACCTATATTATTTTTTCGATTGCCTAATGAGTTTTCGTTTGACAGTTGTTGAACTAACGCCCGACAATAGTTGAACTATCGTTTGACTATTGTCAAACGAAAACTTACTAGGTAATCAAATACATATCAATTGGAGAGCGCTAACTTAAAAGTAGCCAATAAGATCACAAGTTATAATTGATTCATAATCATGCCTTATGCTTGATTTATAATTTATTTCATTCTATCTTTTTCCTTTCCCTCTTTCCATGTCCTTTCCTTTTCCATATAACTTGTCTATCAAATCTGAACGTCCGATACGTCTCAACTCATTGATGATGTTTTTTCGTTCTTCCGGTTTGTACCAGAAAAAGAATTGGCGTTGTGCAAGTTTCTCCCGTTGGGTTTTGGCACTGAATATCGGTTCTAGCGTGTATGGATGGAATCCGCTATACCAGGCTTCGGTAGCCACTGTCATCGGAGTAGGAGTGAAGTCCTGCACTTGTTCCAGGTGGAAGTCCAGACGTTTGGTGATAACGGCAAGTTCCGCCATGTCTTCTTCATTGCATCCGGGATGCGAAGAGATAAAATACGGAATCAGTTGTTGACGCAGATTTTCTTCCCGGTTAATGCGGTCGAATATCTTTTTGAATGTTTCAAATTGCTCAAAAGAAGGTTTGCGCATTATAGATAATACCCGGTCACTGGTATGCTCCGGAGCCACTTTTAACCGGCCACTCACATGATTGACTATCAATTCACGGGTATATTCGGCAGTGCTACGGTTGGTAGTTTCATCTTTGCTTTGATGAAGTAACAGGTCATAGCGTACACCGCTACCGATAAACGATTTTTTGATTCCGGGCAAGGTATCCACGGCATGGTAAATATCCAGTAAAGGGCGGTGATCGGTATTCAAATTCGGACAAACTTTCGGGTGAATACATGACGGTCGTTTGCATTTTTTGCAAATAGCTTCATCTTTCCCTTTCATCTGATACATATTAGCGGAAGGACCTCCCAAATCACTTAAATATCCCTTGAAATCGGGTAACTGAATAACTTCTTTTACCTCTTTCAGTATAGACTCTTTGCTTCGGCTGACAATAAACTTTCCCTGATGGGCGGAAATGGTACAGAATGCACAGCCACCAAAACATCCTCGGTGAATGTTGATGGAAAATTTAATCATATCGTATGCCGGAATCCGTTTCCCTTTGTATTTTGGATGAGGCAGGCGGGTGTATGGTAAATCAAACGAATGATCGAGGTCTTTCTGGCTCATCGGAGGATAGGGAGGATTGACTACGACTATCTTATTCCCTACTGCTTGTGTGATTCGTGAAGCCGAATATTTGTTGGATTCTTCTTCGATATGTCGGAAGTTACTAGCCTGTTTCTTTTTATCTGCCAAACATTCTTCGTGTGAATAAAGTTGAAGGTCATCTTCGGCAGATGTCCATTCTGTTGCACGACAAAGATAGGCTGTCTGGGGCACAGATCCGATAATTGTTCTAAATTTGCTGCTTGTCAGTACAGGTTCTTCAGTGGTGAGCAGGCTTTTCATATTTTTCACCAGGTCTGCAAGAGGCTTTTCTCCCATTCCGTAGATGAGCAGATCTGCTCCGCTGTCGCACAAAATACTCTTTTGTACTTTGTCCTGCCAATAATCGTAATGACTCAATCGCCTTAAGCTAGCTTCGATTCCTCCAATGACTACCGGAACATCCGGAAAAAGTTTCTTTAGTATCTGGCTGTAAACTGTAGAAGGATAGTCCGGGCGCATATCCGGTCGGCCGTCCGGAGTATAAGCATCTTCACTGCGTAGGCGTTTGTTGGCGGTATATTTATTAACCATTGAGTCCATGCATCCGCCGGAGATACCGAAGAATAGCCGTGGACGTCCCAACTTCTTGAAGTCGCGCAGGTCGTCACGCCAGTTAGGTTGGGGAACGATGGCTATTTTCAAACCTTCCGCTTCGAGAATGCGTCCGATAACGGCAGCACCAAAAGAAGGATGATCCACATAAGCGTCAGCACTGAATAGAACGACATCCAATTCATTCCATCCGCGAAGTTCAACTTCTTTTTTGGTAGTGGGTAACCAGTCGGTCAATCGATATTCTTTCATGCTGCAAAGATACGGATAATAAAAAACATCCCAATGATTTTTTTATTCATTGAGATGTTTAACTTCAATCATCAGGATGTTTTCTTCCAATCATTGGAGTGTTTTCTTAAAACTTCCCGTTGATTGTGAACTGTAATGTCATTTGTTCTCCGTCATAGATTTCACGGAAGCCGATACCTTGCTCGGACAGATATTCCTTTAGATCCTGAAACGCATCAGCATGGTTCATGATAATCTCTATTGTTTCACCCGGAGAGGCAGTGCACATCGCTTTTATTGCAGGAATCAGCGGACTGTATGCTGTTATTCCGCAGGTATCTACCGTAATCATTATTCCTCCTCTTCTTCCGCTTCCGGACTGGAGAGCCAGGTAAGATAAAGCTTGATGAGCTGTTGCAAGCCGAATGCCTTCATATTATTGTGATAAATCACGTCGATACAAAGGTCCAGCAAGTCTTTACTGTCTTCCTCCTGACTGGCGATAAGGGAGCGGATATTAAGTTTCAACTTATCCAGAACTGCTTCATCTACAATACCGGTACTGTCGATAAGATGACGGAACAGGGCATATTTTTCAATCGTTCTCAAGTTTTCATTAGATACTTCTATGCTGCGTGTACCGCTGGGATTTGCTTGTATAGTATACATTGTTTTTTAGTTTTAAAGGTTATTATAGTAGCAAAGATAGAATTTAAAATGAGAAACGGATTAAAAAAAAGGATATTTTTTATTTTTGAGTAAAGAATCCCAAGATGCCTGCCATAATGGTTGCCCGGTCTGCTTCGGACTGGATACTTTCAAAAGGAAAGCCCAATACAAAAGTACGGTAGTTTCCTTTGTAGGCAATACCTGCACTCTGATTGCCGGGTGCATACGTAAATACGGGGAAGGCAGTATCTACGGGAACAATACAATCGGCAGCAGGTACAGCATAACTGCTTTCATTAGGCAGACGTGGGATTGTAATAGTACGGCCCAATCCTTTAATCTGATTCGAACTCTTATCCGTCAGGCTACCTTGATAACCATATTTCAGTATTTTCTCCGTAAACTCCCGGTTTCCTTGTGTTCCACTCATATCACTTCCTACATAAGCACCACTGACAAACAGGTTACCTCCCGCTTGGCAATAACTGGTCATAATCCGTTGCATAGCCGAAGAGAATGTCTTGTAATATGCTTTATTTGCAGGATCTTCTTTTTCCAGTCCCAAAATATAATCTACCACCGGATAATCTTCTAATGTAACCAATCCGTTCTCTACTGCTTCGTCGCTGCATGATACGAAACTATATTTTCCGGCTGCCTGAATTGCTTTTCCGTGAATAAAAGGATAGTCGAACGTGTTTCCTGCAATTTTCATTCCTTCTAATTCGTTTCCGCTATGTCCCAGACTTCCTTTTCCTTCTTTACCGGCTTGTGTACGGTCGAAGCCGGTTTGTGCTCCGCAAAATGAAATATTCGATATATACGGAACGCCGGGATCTTGCATTAGATCGAATCCTGCTTTATCAGAAGTGTTAACGACCGCCGGACCGCTGATTCTGTCAAAGCCATTGATGATGATTACTTTTCCCTGTTCACGTTTGGCTTTATAGGCAGAAAGGATTTCAGAAGGAAAACTTTCCCCACCCCGGTTTACAGCAGTTACTTTGAATGAATAAACAAGTCCCGGTTCTATCTTAACGGTGTGGGACGTTTTGCTGACTAAAGTGCCATTGTCAAAACCTCCATAACCGATGCGGGTATATACAATGTATTCCCGTGGTCGTGCAGTCGGTTCTTGCGGATCGTCTTCGCCTTTCCATGAAAGTTCTAATATATTCTTTTTCTTTCCGAATTGAATGGCGAAATTGCTCACAGGCAGAGGCTGAACAATGTATTCTTTATCGTGCTGGTTGGTAATGAACTGCAAAATACCTTTGTAAATGGCACGCCCCACTGTAAACTTGAAGTTCGGATCATGTCCTAACTGCATATCTGCGAAGTTCTGGTGGGAGAGTAATTCAATAATCGTAGAAGGTGTAGCCGGAAGACGTGTTTCGCTATAATTCCGGTTCCACATGCTGCGGCGTGTCCACGGCAAGCTGTAGCTTGAATAAATATCTTTCTGAATCTGTGTCAGCAGAATGTCTGCCAGATCACGTGAGGCATACCGGTCTGTTCCTGCATTCAGTTTGCCATTATTGAAATCGGTGGTGTAAATGCCGAGTGATCCGATCAGTTCGTCTGTTTTGCTGCATCCGGCGTCACTGTGCAATGCCATCGTCATTTCCAAAGGTACGCCCAGACCCGACTGTTGTGGGTTATAGACGGAACTGCCCGATAAATAATTGATAACGTTAGAGCGTGCGTTAATATCGTCTGTATAGTCGTTTTCACCTTTTCGTCCGGCATATACTTCGTATGGCATTCCCGCCCATTGAGCAGAGTAGCGTGCTCCTTCCAAGTAACGCGGTAGCCCGCTGATTTTTCCTCCACGGGCAATGTTTCCCATTCCCCCTCCAAAACGTACTGCATCGGCGCATACAACCCCATGTTCGCTGCTCTCGTTACTAAGTACCACCATGCCGTAGTCGTTGCTCCCTTTATCGAATTCAAAAGTTCCGAGGTAAACCCATGTGCCTCCACCTATTTTCTGATTAACTTTAAATTCGGTTACTCCTCCGTTATGGAATACCAGATATTTGGCGTCGCTTACACTGTTGGGCAATGTTTGGTAGGAAACATAAACTGCATACTTGCCTGTTGCCGGTAGAGTAGGCACCCATTCGGCAAATACCTGGTCTTTATTCTTCTTTTTCTTTCTCTCTGTCGGAATAAAACGACAGGTTCCGTCAGTGAAAGGATTTTCTCCATCTTTATAGATTGTTTTCTTCTGAGCAAATCCTCTTACCGGAGCATTTGCCCAATTAATCTTTTTACCCCCCATTTCCAAATAAAGGGAAGCATTGGGGGTATCATTATCTACAATGATTTCATTCTTTTGTGTATCTCGTTCGCGGGGAGTATAGACAATCGCTCCTGCATTTTCCAGCATTGGAATTACATAAGGAAGGACAAAAGATTGAGTGAACATGTCTTCTGTGGTGCAGAATAATCGGGGACGTTGCCATCCCCATTCGTTTTTATCATTTTTGAAATAGTTGCCGTGGCTTTGCCAGATTGCAATGTGGCGGTCTTGTAGTCCGCGTGAGATTTCATTAGGACGTGAAGTGTTTTTCACCCAGGGAGCTCCTTTATAATCTACATTTAAGGATAACCGCTCCTTATCCTTTTTCTTATTCCGGTAGAAATTAGGTACCAAATCTTCAATGGGTTTCCCATCCGCATAAATGGTGAGTTGGTAATAATGAACGGGACCCGGAAGCAATTCTTTAACTTGATTATAAATGTTTTCTACAGTTTCCGGACGGAAAGGCTGGTAGGCGAAACTCTCCGATGCATAGATTGCAATCGTCTTACGGTCGTAATTAATATCGAAGCTATTCAGTTTAGGAGTGCTGATTTTGGCTGTTGCGGTATATTGGTTGAAGTAATCCGTCAGCCGCTCTTTTACATTTCTTTCAATATCCTGCGCAAAAAGAAAAGTTGCACAGAATGTAAGGCCTAGAAAAAATACTATTATTTTCTTCATACTTGTTGCTTTTTTGCTAAATGCAGATTATCACGGATTATCGCAGATTGTTTTATTCTATTTTTCTTTGCGAAAATCTGCGTTAATCCGCGTTTAATTCTCCCCGCAAAAATAAACAAAAAAGAGCGAGAAGTATCGAAACTTCCCACTCTTCTTTCATTGTTTTATATTCTCTTAATTAAGAATGATTACTCTTATAATGGAACATATTCTACAAATGCTTCCATTGCTTCGTAAGAAGCCAATCCCAATTGATCGTACAAAGTAGCTGTACCACGGTTACGATCCTCGCTACGTTGCCAGAACAAACGTTCGTCGTTACCCAGGAACGGAGCACTTTCCATTTGCGACTGATGTTTCAGGATAGAGTTACGTTTTGCACGAAGTTCTTCCGGACTGATAGGCACTGCCATTTCAATATTCTCGATTTCCCATTCAGCCCACGCACCACGGTACATCCAGATACGACAGTCTTTTAGCCATTTGGCACCTTCTTCTTTTTCAAGATCGACAGCAGCAAATACAGCGTCTGTACATACACGGTGAGTTCCATGTGGGTCGGCTAAATCACCAGCAACAAAAATCTGGTGAGGTTTTATTTCACGGAGCAAGTTGCGTACAATTTCTACGTCTGCTTCACTGATTGGGTTTTTCTGAATCTTACCTGTTTCATAGAATGGCAGATCGAGGAAGTGGCAACGTTCCAGCGGTATATTATTATAAGTACAAGCTGTACGGGCTTCACCACGACGAATCAGACCTTTGATAGTCAGAATATCACGACTGTCCATATCACCGTCTTTCTTCTCCTTCAGGAAATTGCGTATTTCTATATATTTTTCATTGATAACCAAATCTTCGCTATTATTGAAGAGCTGATTGAATCCATTGATAAAATGCATGAAACGAACTACTTCTTCGTCACCTACGGCGATATTACCGGAAGTTTCGTAAGCTACGTGTACTTCGTGCTTTTGTTCTACCAAACGGCGAAGCGTACCACCCATTGAAATAACATCATCATCCGGATGCGGAGAGAAGATGACCACACGTTTCGGATACGGTTTTGCGCGTTCCGGACGATAGGTATCATCAGCATTAGGCTTACCGCCCGGCCATCCGGTAATGGTGTGCTGCAAATCATTGAAGATTTTGATATTTACATTGTACGCAGAACCGTAAAGTGCCAGAAGTTCACTCAAACCGTTTTCGTTATAGTCTTTATTTGTCAACTTCAAAATCGGTTTGCCGGTCAACTGACACAACCAAACGATTGCACTGCGGATTAATTTATCATTCCATTCGCAAGAAGTGACTAACCATGGACGTTGGATACGTGTCAGGTTCATAGCGGCTGAAAGATCAAGAGCTACATGTGCATTATTGTGAGTTTGCAGATAAGAAGCAGGAATTGTGTCAGTGATCGGACCTTCCACACACTCTTTAATCATAGCTGCTTTGTTTTCACCCCATGCAAGCAGATAAACTTTCTTTGCGCCAAGAATAGTAGCTACTCCCATTGTAATGGAGCTGATCGGCGTATTATCCAGCGTTCCGAAAATCTTGGATGCCTCGTTTCGTGATGCATTATCTAACAAAATCAGACGAGTGGTAGAATTCAGTCGGGAACCCGGTTCGTTGAACGCAATGTTACCTACACGACCAATCCCTAACAAAGCAATATCAATACCTCCGAAGCTTTCAATGCGTTGTTCATACAGACGGCAATATTCGAAGATGGTATCTTTGGCAATGCTTCCATCGGGAGTGAATATATTCTGCTTGTCAATGTCGATGTGATCCAGCAGCATACTCTTCAAAGCATTGAAGTTACTGTTGATTGCATCGGGAGACAACGGATAATACTCATACATATTAAATACGATTACATTGCGGAAGCTAAGTCCCTCTTCCTTATGCATACGGATAAGCTCGGTATATACGTGGCTGGGTGAATCTCCTCCAGGAAGAGCCAATACACAGAAACGTCCTGCCTTTTGTTTCTCGCGGATGGTTTGTGCTATTTCGCGCGCAATATAGTTAGCACCTTCTTCTACGGATTCGTAGATGTCCGTAGGGATTTTTTCGAGTCTTGTCAAGACTGATTTTTCAAATGCATTCTCCGGTCTGTAGTATCTGG